>ERZ777306.609-NODE-609-length-70242-cov-21.959451_pt1 | contig 70242 bp, 57 predicted proteins | sample MGYA00374966_ERZ777306 | MGnify/ENA primary metagenome ERZ777306 (study PRJEB29329, sample SAMN06343882) | mouse gut metagenome | isolation source: Mouse cecum | place: Austria: Vienna | collected 2014-11-15 ...
CCGCCACAATCTCGTGGTAGTGCTTCGCGATGACGCGGCCGATGGTGCGCAGGCCGCGCATGTAGCGGGAGATCTTCACGAGGCGCACGAGGCGCACCACGTTGATGATCTGCCCCAGCGCCGCCGTCACCGGCACGAACCAGGCCACCATGTTCGGCGCGAAGGAGAGCAGGTCGATGATGCCCCAGGGCGAGCAGATATAGCGCAGCCGAGCTCGCGACGGCGTGCAGTTGCCGAAAGCCAGATCGGCAATCCAGATGCGGGCAAAGTACTCGACGCAGAAGCAGACCGTGGAGAAGCGATAGAAGCCGGCGACCACATCGGCCGTAACGGGATCGAGCCCTGGCTGGGTGGATACGAACACCACCACCGCGTTCAGCAGGATGAGCGCGAACAGCGCCCCGCCCACGAAGCGGGCCGGCCAGCTGGCGCGGCGCAAGTTCTCCAACGCGTAGAACGTCTCGCGCTTCAACTGGTTGGTATGGGACAGCTTGAGCCGTCGGCGGAATCGCTCGGCTCGCTCGCTTTCCCGATGCCGCCCCATGGCCGCACCTCCTCTCGCGCCGAATCGGCTGTTCCTCTTTCACGTCTGCTCTCGCTGACGCCTATTCTAGAAACGGATGGGCCCGCACTGCTCAGCGCGGGCCCATCCGTAGGTAAGTTGGTAACTGTTCGCCTAGTACAGCTTGGCGCCGGCGGGGATGCGGTCGTCCACCATGAGCAGGTTCAGGCGCTCCTCGGGCTCGCCGTCCTCGCCCGGCACTTCGTGCACGGCGCTGATGATCATGCCGCACGAGGCGATGCCCATCATCTTGCGCGGCGGCAGGTTGGTAATGGCGATGAGAGTGCGTCCCACCAGCTCCTCGGGCTCGTAGTAGGCGTGGATGCCCGACAGGATGGTGCGGTCGGTGCCGGTGCCATCGTCCAGGGTGAACTGGAGCAGCTTCTTGGACTTCGGCACGGCTGCGCACTCCTTCACCTTCACGGCGCGGAAATCGGACTTGCTGAAGGTGTCGAAGTCTACCTCATCGGCGAACAGCGGCTCGATGACCACGTTGGAGAAGTCCATGGGAGCCGCAGAGGCTGCCGGGGCCTCGCCCGTCGGGGCCGCAGCCTCAGCTGCAGACGAAGCCGCGGATGCAGCGTTGCCACCCACCGGCACTTCGTCCTTCATGTGCGGGAACAAGAGCACGTCGCGGATGGAGGGCGCATCGGTGAGCAGCATGACCATGCGGTCGATGCCTATTCCTACGCCGCCCGCCGGCGGCATGCCGTACTCCAGGGCGCGGATGTAGTCGGCGTCGAAGCCCATGGCCTCGTCGTCGCCCATGTCCTTGGCCTCTACCTGGGCGCGGAAGCGCTCGGCCTGGTCCACCGGGTCGTTCAGCTCGGTGAAGGCGTTGGCGTACTCGTGGCCCAAGATGAACAGCTCGAAGCGCTGGGTGAGCTCGGGGTTCTCGGGATCTTTCTTCGCGAGCGGGGAAATCTCCAGCGGGTGATCGATGACGAAGGTGGGCTGGATGAGCTTCTCCTCGGCTACGGCCTCGAAGATCTCGCTGATGAGCTTGCCCTTGCCCCAGGCCGCTTCCGCATGGCCACCGTGCTTCTCCAGAATGGCCACGAGTTCCTCGCGGCTGCGCTTGAAGGACACCTCCTCGCCAGCGTGCTCGCTGGCCAGCTCCATCATGGTGGCGCGGCGCCAGGTACCGGACAGATCCACCGGCGTGCCCTGGTACTCGATCTGCAGGCTGCCGCAGGCGGCCTCGGCCGCGGCCTTGATGCAGCCCTCGGTGAGGTCCATCATGCCGTCCAGATCGCTGAAGGCCGCATAGGCCTCCATGGTGGTGAACTCGGGGTTGTGGTACGGGTCCATGCCCTCGTTGCGGAACTGGCGGCCGATCTCGAATACCTTCTCGAAACCGCCCACGAGCAAACGCTTCAGCGGCAGCTCCGTGGCGATGCGCAGGTAGTAGTCGCGATCGAGCGCATTGAAATGCGTGATGAAGGGCTTCGCGTTCGCGCCGCCGATGATGGCGTGCAGAAACGGCGTTTCCACCTCGTAGAAGCCCTCATCCTCCATGTAGCGGCGAATGGTCGACACGATCTTGAAGCGGCGCTCGAAGGTGGTGCGCACCTCGGGGTTCATGACCAGATCCACATAGCGCTGGCGGTAGCGGGTCTCCTTGTCCGTGAGCCCGTGGAACTTCTCGGGCAAGGGGCGCAGCGACTTGCTCATGAGTTCAAAGGAGTCTACGGCCACGGACAGCTGACCGCGGCGGGTGCGCATCATAGTGCCGGTGACGGCAATCCAGTCGCCCACGTCCAGGTCGCACAGGTCGGCGAAGCGTTCGTCGCCCAGAGCATTGATGCGGCAGAACAGCTGAATGTCGCAACCGGACTCGCGCAGCTCCAAAAAGGCGATCTTGCCCTGCACGCGCTTGGCCATGATGCGGCCGGCGATGGTGACCTCATCCTCAGTGGAATCACCGTCCCCCAGATGAGCGTACTGCTCGTTCAGCTCGCCCACGCTGTGGCTGCGCTTGATGGCATGGCCGTAGGGGTCCACGCCCGCGGCGATGAGCGCCTCGCGCTTCGCCTTGCGCACCTCGATGGGATCGTCTTCGATTACCTCAGCAATTTCTTCAGCCATATTAGTGCTCGATCTTCAGAACGGTCAGAGTGATATCGCGGCCGGTGGGGCCGGTGGTGGTCACCTCATCGCCCTTCTTGCAGCCGAGCAGCGCCTGGCCTACAGGCGACTCGTTGGAGATCTTGCCCTCGGCAGCATCGGATTCGGCGCCGCCCACGATGGTGAACACGCGCTCGCGACCGTTCATATCCACCGTCACGGTAGAGCCGATATTCACCTTGCTCGAACGCTTCGGCGCATTCACGACAGTGGCCTCCGACAGAATGCGGCTGATCTCGGCGATGCGCGCCTCCATCATGCCCTGCTCGTTCTTCGCGTCGTCGTACTCGGAGTTCTCGGAGATGTCGCCGAACTCGCGGGCCACCTTGATGCGCTCGCCGATCTCGGCGCGCTTCTCGGTCTCCAGGTAGTGCAGCTCTTCTTCCAGCTTCTCCTTGCCCTCTTGGGTCAGTACGTAGTTCTCGTTAGCCATAATTTGTCCCGTTTTCTCTCTTTATACACTGGTGGTGCGCCCGCACTATCCGGCGGGCGCACCACGATATACCTTGGTATGCGAAGGACGGAAAGGCTATTCGGCCTTCTTCTTCACGACCTTCTTGACGGTCTTCTTCGGAGCCGGAGCCGGCTCTTCCACGACCTCCTCGACAACCTCGACGACTTCCTCGTCATCGGCGGCCTCGGCGACTTCCTTCTCGCCCGCGCCCATGCCATCGCGCAGGTTCTTCACCGTCTTACCGAGGGCACTGCCGAGTTTGGGCAGGTTCTTCGGGCCGAAGATGAGCAGGATGACGACCAGGATGATAAGGAGCTCGGGAACTCCCATGCCCAAAATCTTCATGCATTCCTCCGTTGAGTCGGGCAAGCGATGCCTGCCGCTGCTTGTCTCAGGCGCGACGCGACGAACAAACCCCGTTAGCCGTCCCCCGTGAGGCGCTCCTTTGTGCGCGGGCAATGGTAGCACAAACGCCGAGGCCGCAACCGAACTCGCACAAATACTTCAACGATGAAGAAGAGCGGGCACGGCGGCTGCGGGGCATCATCTAAAATGGCTTGAAAAGAACGGTTTGGGGATCAAGGGAAGCCTTTTCTCTTCGCCTTGGAAATTGCGATCAGGGAAAACGCCCCGATGGAGAGGTTTGCTCCCGCTCGGTTTCGCCCGATTCCGCCCGATTCCGCCCGCTTCGGCTCCCAAAACGTTCTTTTCGAGCCACTTTTGAGAGGAAGCCGCCATGCACCGCATGACTGACGAAGAATTTGAAGCCGCCCTCGCCGAGGCGCTCGACGCCATGCCCGAGCAATTTCTCGACGCGCTGGAGAACGTGGCCATCGTGTGGGAGGACGAGCCGAACGCCTACCACCTGGGCTGGGACGACGCGCATGAGGACTCCGAAGTCCCAGCTGGCGACGGAGAGGGCGACGAGCTGCCCGACGATTTGCTGGGACTGTTCGATGGGCTGTCCATCGTCGAGCGCGCGAACGGCTACGACGATGACATCCCCGACGTGATCACCGTGTTCAAGGGACCCCACGAGCGCTGCTTCTCCAGCCGCGAGGAAATCGTGGAGGAGATCGGCAAGACCGTCGTCCACGAGCTGGGCCACTACTTCGGCCTTAACGAGGACCAGCTGGCCGCCATGGGCTACGAGTAAGCCCTCTAGCGCCAGCACTGTCGTATTCGGCAGAGCTCAGCGCTCAATAGAGAGCGATTTCTTGCCTGCCATTCGACCGCCCCCATGGAAAAGTACGAGGAAGTGCTGCGCCACCCGACGTTCACGTTCGATGTGCAGGGCACGCCCTGGTGCTCGCGAAAAAGCGCCGCTTCGACATTCGCCAAGAACGACTGTCCAGCCTCGCCTCCCACATGTACCTATGCCCGGCGTCGGCAAGGACGCCTACGAGGAAAAGTTCGAACACTTTGCCGACCGTCGATCAGCCAGGAAGGCCGCCACGAAGGCGCCGAATAGGGACAGGGCCACCGAGAGCGCCAGCAGCAGTGCGATCATGGGCAATGCCTCGGCCGACGGACCGTAGGAGCCCAGCGCGAGGCCCACCGCCAAGGCGCACGGATAGTCGAGCGCGCCGAACACCGCTGCCACTGCCACCGACCGCATGGCAGCGGGCACCGATCGCAGGCACGCCCGCACAGCCAACGTCAGCGCTGCCACCAGGGCAAAGCTCAAGCCCATGGCGGGGCTCATCATGCCCAGCACCACGGCGAGCAGGGCCGTGGCAGCGACAAGCTGGACCACCGAGCCGCCGCGCACCAGGTGCCACGCGGCCAAAGCAGCGCAAAACGGAGCCGCCAGCACGCCGTGCAAAGCGTAGATGTGGGGAAACTGCCATGCGGGCATCCGCGTGGCAAACCCGATGGCGAACAACGCCACGAACAGTCCTGCCGTGCGCACGATCGGATTCGAGAGAAACTGCTTCACTGCCTCTTGCCTTTCTGTCGAGGGAACTATCCCCACACAATACCCGAGCCGCTCCCCGCCGAACCGCGCCAGGCACGGCCCAGCACCGCGGGCAGACACTGCATCCTATCCCACGCTGGGGCTCGTTTGGGCCTCTTCCAACTTCTTCTGGCACAGATCGATGAACTCCTGCTTGGAATTCACGCAGGCCTTGCGGTAGATATGCTTGACATGGGTGTTCACCGTGCTCGCCGCCACGAACAGCTGGCCGGCAATGGCCGCCTGGCTGTGACCCTGCATCAGCAGCGCCGCCACGTCCTTCTCCCGCAGGGACAGACCCAGATCGGCGAACACGTCACCCATCTGCACCTCGATGTCCACAGGCTCCTCCACGACTGCAGCCGCCGCCCGCCGCGCCTCGTGATCGCGCTTATGGGCCGCGATAACCTCGATGCTGCGCATCGATGCAATGACAACCACCACGAGCACGCCCGCGGCAATGGGCAGGAACAAATTCGTCGCCTCGCCGCCCGCCGAGCGCAGCAGAATGCCCACGAACACCCCGATGAACATGCCAGCGTACGGCGCCAGCCAACCCCAAGCGAACATCTGGTCCGGCAGCAGGGTCGGCCGGTGGGCCAAAGCGGCGAAGTGGGCCATGAGATGCATGTAGGACACCACCATGGACAGCACGATCAGCACCACAGCCACGCGAATCAGCCATTCCTCGCCGGCCACGAAGAACGCCAAGCCCGTCACGAGCAGCGGCACAGCCAACCAGAAGGCCCGTGACAGATTCGCGATGGGATGGTGGTGCAGCCGCACGATGGACAGCCCGGCCACGGCCAGGATAATGGTGGCCACCACCACAAGAAAGCCCATGCTGCCGCCGGTAAAGGAAATATCGCCCAGCAGCGACCAGAAGATGCCGTAGACGAGCCACAGCGTAGCTCCCACGAAATAAGATGACTTCGGAATGGCATTGCGCGTGTCGCTGACCACCACTTGGCCGGACAGCAGCTCGGCCGAGGGGGTGTCGGGAACCTTGCGCGATCCCACCACACCGGCCACCACGCCCAGCACCGCCATAAGCGCCATGCCCACCGCTTCGGGCGGCACCATGGCCACCACCATCACCACCACCGCCGCGCAGGTGTCGGCGAATACCTGGCGCGCCGAATGGGCCACCTCCTTCACGGCCAGGGCACGACCCCACACCAGCATGCAGCAGCCGTAGCCGCAGCCCGAGAGGCAGAACATGAAGAACATCGCCCAGGTATTCGCATGGGACAGCACGCTTTCCACGGCGCAATAGGCCGGCCCCAAGAACAAAAGCACGGCCGCCACCAGGCTGAGCCGCCGGTGCACCGGGCGGTGGAGCAGGTAGGGCTCGGCCATGGCCAGGGCTAGCAGCGTCAGGCAGGCAGAGCCCAGAAAGGCGAGGAACGAAACGAGCGCCCCTTCGTCGGACAGAGGGCCGAAGCGCAGCGAGCGCATGGACACAAGGGCTGAAATGCAGAAGAAATAGGCGATGAAGCATACAAGGCCGACATCCCCGTCATGACCATGGCCCTTCGCCTTGCAATCGTCGCGCTGCAACCCCGCGTGTTCCTTGTGTGCAAACCCAGCCATGCCCCATCATCCTACGTATAGGTATGTCATTGCGCCCCTGCGAACGAGCCGCCCATCAGCCAACTCCATGCGCGAGGCGCTTCCGTCCCGTAATTCTAGCATGAGCATCTACGCCCTCTCCCCTCGCGTCAGTCTTGCGGCAACCCCACGTTCGCATAGAACCGATAGAACGAGTACCGACCGGCCACAATGGCCGCCATAACCAGAGCCGCACCGGTAATGGCCCACGTCAGTGACGCACTGGCTCCCAGCATGCCAAAGGCCCACAGGGTGGAGCCAGCCACAATGGCCAGCACCCGCACCGCACCCAGGACATTCCACTGCTCGAGCAGCCGATGAGCATCGCGTCGGCGACGCACGTTCTTCGCCACCACCGCCCCTTGAGCGTGCACCACGAACACCGCCGCCGCGCAGCAGAGCACCTCGGCCACCACGAGCCCCTGACGCACGGTACCATCGCCCAGCTGGCCTCCACAAAGGATGACGCCCTCTGCCACCACACCGCCAAGCAGCGCGATGACGGCGAACTCCACCGAGAACGACGGACTGTGCCAGGTAGGCACCGTGCGCATGCGGTAGGCCAAGCACTGGAACAGCACGAACAGACCAGCACAGCCGGCTACAAAGGCCAGCGGAATCTTCCACATATCCCCCGCTGCGATGAGGTTCTGCGACACCAGCACGTACAGGCAGCAGGCTACCACGAACAGAACCCCCGCAAACACCTCGTTGGACACGGCGGAATTGCCCAGGCGCATGAACGCCCGCAGGGCCGCCGCCGGCTTACCCAGGTGCAGGGTGGAACAGGCCAGAGCCGCCGCCAGCAGCAAGCAGAAGAAGGTGCCCGTGATGCCCGTAGTGAGCAGAGTCACTTCGGGAAACACGTCGAACAAGGCCAGGAGCGCCGTGACGATCCACGCCCCAGCACACAAGGGAGCCACCGAGGTGAACACCACCAGCGGCCACTCTGATACTACGGATCGCATCTTAGATCTCCTTTCCGTTGGCCAGCACGCACTGGGCCGTATCGGACGGACAGCCATGGCGATGGGGTGTGATCACGATATTGGGGCGGGTATAGCTGCCCGGCGGCAGCGGTGCTACATCGCACTGCGACCCGTGACGGCCCCGTATCTCGTCAATCTCGCCGAACTCCAGAGCGCGCATGGGGCACGCCTCCACGCACAACGGCACTCGCCCCTCCTCCACGCGGGCACGGCACCCGTCGCACTTGCGCATGACGCGCAGGACCCGACTATAGCTAGGGGCCTTATAGGGACAAGCGAAGGCGCAGCTGCCGCAGCCGATGCACTGATGGCTGTCGAGCACCACGAAGCCGTCGTCCTGCTTGCGCATGGCTCCCGACGGGCACACCTGCTGACAGACCGGATCGTCGCAATGGTTGCAGGCAATGGACAGGTAATAGGTGAACACCTGGTGGCGCCAGGCGGCGCCCTCCTGCATCCACATGCCCCCCGAGGCTTCGCACACCCGCCGAAACGACGGCGTCTCGCCTAGCTGATAGGCGTCACGACAAGCCATCTCACAGGTCTTGCATCCCGTGCAACGGGCCGCGTTTACCCGGAAACCGTACTGCTTTCCCACGGTGCTCACCCCGCCTTCCGTACCTGGGCACAATTCGTATGCTGCGGATTTCCCTTGGCCAGCGGCGTGGGGCGGCTCGAAGTGAGCGTGTTGATGCATCCTCCCCGATCGAGTCGGTCTCCCTCCATGTCGGCTCGATGCCACGCGCCCTCGCCCAGGGCGATCACCCCGGGCATGATGCGCTCAGTCACCTTCGCCTCGATGAGCAGACGCCCGAAGGCCGTGGATACCTCCACTTCCTCACCGTCCTCGATGGCGCGGGGAACCGCATCCACCGGATTGATCCACAACTGATGGCGAGCCCGCTCCTTGATGGCGTCCAGCGAACCGTAGGAGGAATGGGCACGGCTGCGATGATGGTAGCCGATCAGCTGCAAGGGGAATCGCTCCCGGTCGGCAGTGCCGGGCTCGAAGGTAAGCGGCGCGTACACCGGCAGCGGACTGATCACCTCGTCGTCGCGCAGCACGAAATGGGCCGTATCCGCCAGAATCTTCTCGGAGTACACCTCGATCTTGCCCGAGGGGGTGTCCAGGGGATGGCCTTCGGGGTCGTCCCGGAACTCCTTGAAGGCCACGTGCGCCCCATCGGGATTGTCACGGCGGTACACTCCTACCTCTAAAAGCTCGTCGTAGGGAGGCAGGTCGGGATCGGCGGCACGGGCCTGATCGTAGATGACCTGACGCCATTCCTCCTCGCTGCGCCCCTCGGTGAAGGCCTCGCCGAAGCCGAGGCGCTCGGCCAGCTGGGACAGCATCCAATACAGGGTGCGCCGCTCGCCGCGAGCCGGCAGGTACTGGGAATTCATGAGCACGTAGCCCGCATCTCCCGCCCAGTCGTTGGCGATGAGGCTGGGCTGCTCTACGGGCATCAGGTCGGGCAACACCACATCGGCATAACGCGCCGAGGCCGTCAGGAAGGTGTCGATGGCCACGATGAACTCGCAGCCATCCTCGTCCACCAGAATGTCGTGGGTGCGGTTGATGTTCGAGTGCTGGTTGATAATGGTGTTGCCCGCGTAGTTCCAGAGAAACTTGATGCCGCAGCGCAGGCGATCGACCCCCCGCACCCCGTCCTCGGCCGCCGTCATCTGGGGGCCACGGGCGATGGCATCGGTCCACAGGAACACCGGGATGGCCGCCGCGACGGGATTGTCGGGACCGGGCACGTCGCCCTCGAAGAAACGGTAGGTCTCGAAATCCGACCCGGTATTGCCCCCGGATATGCCCACGTTGCCCGTAAGCACGGCCAGCATGGCGATGGCCCGGGCCGTCTGCTCGCCATTGCTGTGGCGCTGGGGACCCTTGCCCTGGCAAATGGCGCAGGGCTTCGCCGCCGCAATGGTGCGAGCCAGCTTCACGATGGTATCGACGGGCACGCCGGTGGTGGCGCTGGCCCACTGGGGCGTCTTCGGACAGCTATCGGGGCCAGCGCCCATGATGTAGCTCTTGTAGCTGGAGCCTGGCGGGGCCGAGGAGGGCAGCGTATCCTCATCGTAGCCCACGCAGTAGCGGGCGAGGAACGCGGCATCCACCAGGCCTTCCTCGATCATCACGTAGGCCAGCGCGGCCGCCAGCGCCCCATCGGTGCCCGGGCGTATAGCCACCCACTCGTCGGCGCAGTTCGCCGCCGTCTCGGAATAGCGCGGGTCGATGACGATGGTGCGCACATCGGCCTCGGCAAGGGCGTCCTTCAGGTGCACCGAGCCGCCGCCCCCGCACATCTTCGTCTCGAAGCTGTTGTCGCCGAACAGCACCACGAGCTTGCTATGGCGCACATCCGAAGGGGTGTTGGCATCGCGTGCGCCGTACATATAGGGAAGGGCCGCGTCGATTTGGGAATGGCTGTAGTCGCCATAACCGTCCAGACAGCCGCCGTAGAGGTTCATGAACCGATGGAGGAACCCCATGATGTTGGCGCACATGACGCCGCTGGCGAAGTTGATATAGACCGCCTCGTTGCCGTAGGTCTCCACCACCCGCGCCAAGTTGCGGGCGATCAGATCCAGTGCCTCGTCCCAGCTGACGCGCTCGAAGCGCCCGGAACCGCGGGGACCCACCCGTCGCAGCGGATAGCTCAGGCGCTCGGCATGGTTGATCCACTCGCGTATAGAGCGGCCGCGCAGACAGGCTCGAATCTGGCGCGCGTCGGCCCCATCGTCGATGGAGCGGTCCGATTCTACCCACACCAACTCGTCGCCCTTCATGTGAAAGTTCAGGATGCAGCGGCCCTCGCAGTTCACGCTGCAATAGCCGAACACGGTGCGCGTGCCGTCGCTGACGCGCCCGTAGGAGTCCACCAGCTTTTCCGGCTGGACGGACAGGGAAGTCTTAGCCGACGTAAACACGGGATGCCTCCTCTTCAAGGTCGTTGCGCCGCGGGGATGCCGCTGCGCGGGCGCAGGAGCGGTCAAGAACAAAGCGCCCCACGCGCAGCACACCGTAGGCACCGAACACCACAGCGCCGACCACCAGCGTCGAAGTCGCATCGCCCACGCCCTTCAGGGCGGCGGGATACAGAATCAGTACCTCGTGTACGAAGATGAGCCCGAAGAACACGTAGGAGGCCCGCTGCACGTTCTTCCACACCGAAGCCCGCATGGCCCGCTTGATGCCCTTGACCGAGGTCGCACCAAGCACGATCAGCAACACGAAGAGCACGAGGGCCACCAGCAGCGATGCCTGCTGGTTGACTGCCAGGGCGTCCAGGTGAGTTGCCAGCGGCCCCAGATAGGAGCTGAGGTAGTTCAGACAATGGGCAAGCGCGAGGATGCACGCCATGAGGGACAGCTCGGCCCGAATGGGGCCGATGGCGCGGCGCACGGGCGATGACTCCGCGAACACGCCGCAGTACATCACGATGACGAACAGCGAGGTGGCCACCATGCCCTGCTGCACCACTGGGGCCAGCACCCGCAGCGCGGCCGGCGGGAAGTTCAGTCCCACCCCTGCCACATACAGCAGATCCAGAGCCACGGCCAAACCGTACCATAGCCACGGCATCCGATGAATGCAGCGGTGCGCCACCGCCACCACCGCCGCCGTGATGATCAACACAACGAGAAAACTCATAGGAACTCTCCCCTTCACGATGAGCCCGAAACCGAGCCCAAGCGCTCCCTACGCCGTCAGCATCGCGGCGAGCCGCTCGCTCTCCTCTTCCAGCACCGCGTCCTCGTCCAGCACTTCATCGAGATAGCGGGCCCAAGCCGCGTAGAAACCGCTTCGATCATGCTCGCGCACACGAGCGCAGAATCGATGCGCCCACCGGTTCAGATGCTGCTCGGCGAAAGCGCTCTGGGTGCGCAGCAGCGCCACTACCGCCGCCGGATCGACAACCGCCGACTCCACGCTCTCGATGCAGGCGGCCAAGGCGCCATCGGCGACCTCGCGAGACGCCTCCGAGCCGAGGGCCACCAACAGGCCGTCGCACAGGTTGCGCAAAAACTCCAACTCGGTACCGATAGCATCTTCGGGCTCGCGGTTCTTCGCCTTCATGATGTAGCCATGGCCCTCGTAGAAACGACGCACGGCCAGGGTATCCGCCGTGAACATGCGCGATACGCCCGACAGATAGGCCGATTCGTGCAGCGGCGCCATCACCTCGCGCGGCCCCAAGAACAGCCGGGCGTACTCGGTACGCGTGGCCGTGGCCAGGGATTCCATATCGTCGCAAGACAGCGCCGCCAGAGCCCGGCCCAGCCGATCCTCAGGCGAGGCGTCCGGCACGCCGACCGCCCCTGCGGCCTCGGCCACCATGTGGCGCACGGCCTCGGCGGGAGTCTCGCGGCTGAACACCGCGGCAGTCACGGCGAAACGCTCGCGCCGCATGGCCGTGATATCAGCCAGGGCAGCCACCGCAGCAGCCGGGTTCATCGATTCGTCCATAGCTCACAGCTCCTCGCAGGTTAGGCGGCGACCGGGAAAGGAAGCCCGGCCGCCGCGCGTTGGCTACTGGTCCTGGATGGTGGTGGAGGTGCTCAGCAGATCGACCGCTGCCGCAAAGTAGGCCTGGGCTGCCTCGTTGGAGTCGTACACCTCAAATCCCAAGGATTTCGCCGCCAAATCGGTGATGTCCATCTGCCGAGCATGGGTCTGGGCCGCCACGCACATGTTGTTCACCTGTACGCCACAACCGGCGCAGGCAGTCAGAATGTAGTCGGCGCCCACCTCGTCGGCCTCGGACACGCGGGCCACGCCGGAGGTTGGCACGCTGCCGATCTCGTAGAAGGCGTTCACCAAACCGCAGCACAGCGAGTCCTGGCGATTGTGGCGCATGTCCTCGTAGTCCACGCCAGGCACCGCCCTGATAAAGTTGCGCGGCTCCTCGTACACGTTGAACCAACGACCCAGATGGCACGGATCGTGATAAGTGACCTTCACATCCACTGGCTCGCCGGCGCCCAAGTCCAGCGTGCCGCTTTCCACCAGCTCGTTCAACACGACCACCGAGTGGACGAACTCGATGTCGAAGGGCAGCCCGTGGGCCTCGGCGATGCCGCCGTACAGCTCGGCGAAGGTGGCCAGGCACGCAGGGCAGGGGGTGATAACCTGCTTCACGCCGGCCGCGTTCATGCGCTTGATGTTCTCCACGACGCGCGCTTCGAAATCCTCGGCGTAGCCGCCCAAGAACAGATAGAAGCCGCAGCAGATATCCGAGCCGTTATCGCCCAGATCTACCGGCTCGATGCCGGCGGCGTTCAACAGGTGCACAGCGTTTTGAGCTGCGTTCTTCGAGATGGTCTGGGTCCAGCAGCCAGGCCAGAACCCGATTTCTCCAGTATCGCTGAAGCGCATGTCGTCGGTATGCCAACTCAGGGCCTCCACGTCCGACCCCCAGAAGTTGCCCGTGCCCAGCACGTTGCCGCGCAGGGCCGCCAGGCCGGCGTTCGAGAAGCCCTTCTGCTTGAAGTAGGGCTTGGCACCCAGGTACTCGTCGGCCATCTTCAGCGACACTTCACAGGTCTGCTCGCAGCGCTTGCAAGTAGTGCAGATGTTCAGCTTGTGCACCATGGACACGTCGAAGGGAATATGGCCCTTGGCGTATTCCTTGATGAGGTACCACTTGCCGCGCGGGGAGTTGTCCTCCCACGGATCGGGCAGAAAGACCGTGCACTTGCTGCGGCAGAAACCGCACTCGGCGCAGGCGAAGGCGCTCTCTTCCATATGATTGGGCAGATCGGTGAGGGGCTTCACCTCGTTATTGCGGCCGCCGAGCACGCGGCCCAGAGCCGCACCGATGCCGGCCACTCCGCGAGCCGAGCCAATGGCGCGGGCGATCAGCTTTGCCGGCGACTTCCCGTCCAGCGACGGGGGCAGCACCTTGCCGGGATTCATGATGCCGGCCGGATCGGTCTCGGCCTTGAAGGAGGCCACGCGCTTCAAGGTGTCCAGGCCGAAGATGTCCTCGGACTCGGCGGTCAAATACATGCCCGAAGCGTAGGCGCGACCGCCCAGCTTCTTCGCCACCTCCGAGATAACGAGCGAATTCGCAAAGGCCATGGTGAAGTCGTCCTTGCGCTCGTCGGCCAGAATAAAGCCGATCAGGGCCAGCATGGTATCGCCCACCACCGTGGCCTCGTAGACGAAGGAGTCCTCGTACTTCTTCACCATGGTCTCGTTGAAGGCGACTAGCTTGTCCTGGGGCACCAGGACATCGACGGGGATGATCGAGGGACCGAATTTCTTGCCCCGCAGCGGATAGTAACGCTCGGCCCAGAGGGCAGCAGCCGCCCCGGCGCCCAGATCGGTGCCGTGGGCTGCCGCCGCAGCCGCGCCCAGGCCATCGACGTCGGCGGTCACCGCCAGCACGATCCAGTTCTCGGGGAGGGCGGCACCGGTGGCTCGGTTCATAAGAGCCACGTAGTTCGGCGGCTGGATGTTCACGTGCCATGCGCCGGCCCGCTGGGCTGCACGGGCGAAGGCTTGAGCCGCCGCAGCATCGGCAAAGGAGAACGCCGCCACGGTTTCTTCCCCGGCGGGTAGCATGCGGAAAGTCACAGCGGTCACGATGCCGGTAATGCCCTCCATACCGTAGACGAGGGCCACCTCATCGCCCTCGAAGGTGCGCAGGGAGCCATCGCCCAGCACAGCGGTCACCGACACGAGATTGTCTGCCAGGGTGCCCGCAGCGGCGCTGCCGATGCCGGCACCGCCCTGGCCCACAAACCCGCCGATCGTAGCCGAAGGGGCGCTCGTCGGCATGAGGGGCATGCGGAAGCCCTGAGCGCGCAGAACCTCGTCGATATCCTGCAGGGTGGTCGCCGGCAGCGCCGTGGCCGTGCCGGCCTCGGCGTCCACAGACACCAGGCCGCGCATGCGGTACATATCCACCACGATGCCGCCGGCCGCGGGCACCGCGCCGCCATAGCCGGCCGAGGCCGAGCCCCGCGGCGTGAGGGGCACGCCCCCGTCGCGAGCCAGGCGCGCGATCTGCTGCACCTCTTCCACCGTTTCCGGCTGCACCACCATATCGGGCAGGGTGCGGATGAACTTCTTCACCACATCGGGCAGGGTGCCCATGTCGTGGCTGTACACCACGCGGCGCACGTCCACCGTGCTGGCGCGGTCGCCTAATTCGCTTTGCAACGCTTCCAGAGTTGCCTGGTGATCCATGATGTCTCCTCGCATCGCGGGCCTCGGTGCGGCATTGCCTGCAAAGGGGAGGCGCGCAATGCCGCCCCGAGGCCCCTCTCTCATAGGGGCCGCCTCCGAAGAGGCGGCCGCTCTCAACGGGTAGATCGGCGCTTACCGAATGGGAATGAAGCGCGTCGTAGGATTCGTGGACTCAACAGTGAAGCCCGCGCCCTCGGGCACGCCGCCTGCAGCCTCGTTGTTCTCCACCGTATCCACGGTGAGGATCTTCATCGGGCAGGCCTCGACGCAGGCCGGCACATCGCCCGCATCCAGGCGCGCAGCGCACATATCGCAGCGGATGATGCGGTTCTCTTCCTCCAGGTACACGGGATGCTCGTAAGGGCACGCCTTGATGCACGACTGGCAGCCGATGCACACCTCGGGGTCGTGCACCACGATACCGTCCTCGCGCTTCACCGTAGCACCCGTGGGGCACACGCTGACGCAGGCCGGATCGGCGCAGTGGTTGCAGGCCACGGTAATCCAGGGGCCCACGGGCTGCTGCTCGAAGCTGGTGGCCTTGCGCAGCTGCACCTCATCGGGGGTGCGATGGCGCATCTGGCAGCCCGTGACGCAGGACTGGCAGCCGATGCACCACTTCTGATCCAAAAGAAAACCCATTTGACTAGCCATGAGGTAGCTCCTTCTTCTTCACGAACGTCGTTAGGCCTTGCGCACATCAACCAGGTTGGCCTGGAAGGACGTGCCCATGCCGTAATCGGACGTGTAACTGGGCGTGGTCACATTCACATTGTTCTTGCCGTCCATGACCTTCGGCCATGCGCTCTTCAAGCCGGCAACGTTGCCCGCAGCAATAACGTCGTCCCCGACGACCATGGCCGTCAGCGAGTTGCACACGCCGCGATCGTTGAACACCTCGACCGCATCCCCGTCGGCGATACCGCGGGCTGCAGCATCGGCCTCGTTGATGTACAGGTAGGGGTCGCCGTGCAGCAGACGGATCTTGCCGATGTTGTGCCAGTTCGAGCCGCACAGGTTCTTCGAGGTCACCGTAAGGAAGTTGAGGGGATAGACCGCCGCCAGATCGGGCGTGCCGTCCTTGCTCTCGGCCGAGGGAATGTACTCGACGACCGGGTGCAATCCCAGCTCCTTGAGGCGATCGGAGTAGAACTCGATCTTGCCCGAGGGCGTGGCGAAGCCGTTGGCGAGATCGTCCGCATAGGGAACGAAGTCGGGAAGCTTGCGCCAGTGCTCCTGCTTGAGCGTCTCGTAGCTCATATTGGGCCCGTAAATGGGGTTCGCGCCCTCGGTTCCCTCGATCAGGGCCTTGGCCAGAGCGGGAATGTCGTCGTCGAAGCACGGATCGGTGTAGCCCATGGCCTTGGCCAGGGTGTTGGCCATCTCGATGTTGGTCTTGGCCTCGCCTGCCGGCTCAACAGCCGGCGTGTTGTGGTTGATGTACCAGCCATGGTAGTCCTGGTGGATGTCCTCGGTCTCCAGCAGGTCCGTGCAAGGCAGGATGATGTCGGCGTAGTCGGCCGTGTCGGTGTACCACTTGTCCGAGACCACCACGAACACCTCGTCGCGGGCCAAGCCCTCGCGCACGCGCTTGTTGTTGGGAACACTGACCAGGGGGTTGCCGTTGTAGACAAAGACCGCGCGGCAGGGCTCGCCTTCATAGCGGCCCGTCTCGTTCAGGACGTCCGCATAGTCGGTGATGTTGATGACGCGGTACTTGTAGCCGCCATCCTTAATCTGATCCCACGTGGTCACATAGCCGCCACCGGGCGTGGACGCGCCCAACAGCTCGGTGCCCATGCTCACATTGTCGAAGTTGAGCGCCCAATAGCCGCAGGTGAGCCACTGGAAGCCAGCGGCGGCGTTCGTGCCGATCTGACCGGTCAGGGCGGGCAGGAAGCTGATAGCGCGAATCTTCGAACCGCCGTTGGAGTCGCGGTTGACCTGCATGCCGATCTGAATGATGGACGTCTCGGCCTCCGCGTAGGTGCGAGCGAACGTCTGCAACTCCTCCACCGTGCAATCGCACGTCTTGGCCACGCGCTCGGCCGGCCACAAGTCGGCGGCGGCCTTCAGCTGGTCAAGGCCCATGCAGTACTTCTCGACGTACTCCTTGTCGTAGATGCCCTCATCGAGCAGGATCTTCACGACACCCAGAGCGAACGGCGTGTCGGTGCCGGGACGAATCTTGATCCACTGATCGGCCCACTCGCACAACGGAATGCGGAACGGGTTGACCACGACGACCTTGCCGCCGTTCTCGATGCACTGCTTGACGTACTTGACAGCATGGACCGACGTCGCCGAGAGGTTGCTGCCCCACGACACGTACAGCTTGGTATTGGCATACTGCTCGGGATCGACGTCCTTCTGGGAGCCGAACGTGTAGGGCAGTGCCGCCACGCCGGCGGCCTCGCACATATTCGGCATCAGAGCCGAGGCACCCATGCGGTACAAAAAGCGCAGAACGCCGCTGAAGAAGCAACCGTTGATCAGGCCAAACGTACCCGAGAACGTATAGGGCACAATGGCCTCGGAACCCTCGTTGGCAATGATCTCCTTGAAACGGTCGGTCACCGTCTGCACGGCTTCTTCCCAGGAGATGCGCTCGAACTGGGCGCCGGGGCCCTTCGGTCCCACGCGCTTCATGGGATAGATGATGCGGTCTTCCGAATAGTGGTAGTCGAGGTAGGTCTGGCCCTTGACGCACGGGCTGCCCGCCGTGTAGGGGTTGTCCTTGTCACCGCGAATCTGAACGGCAACGCCATCGACGACCTTGGTGCAGATGCGGCAGGTGTCGTAGCAGTTCTTCGGGCATACGCCGTGGACGATCTCCCCCTCGGCCGTCTCCCAATCGTACTGGTAGCCCGCGCCACTCCCCTCGCCCGTCTCAGACAACGAATCGTCGCCCGAATCGGTCGCCGGCGCGCAGCTGGTCAACCCCGCAGCGGCCACGGTGCCGACCGCAAGCCCCTGGAGAAAGCGACGGCGAGAAAGCCCTCCTCCGGAATGCTTCAAATCAGTGCTAGCCATGGAATCCTCCTCTTCCGGTCTTGACCCGATCCATTGGGAACACGTGCTTCGTTACGGGTCGCGGTCATCTTATAGACAGACCTCGCCGTACCGCATCCTGCATAACAAAGGATTTAGGACGCAGCCGGCGGCCCAAGGCGAAAACGCCCTACCGTAAAACACACTATGCTTGGATGAATATAAATTCCATCTGGGATAATGCCCATATATTGACACTCTGGTAGAAAACAACGAACCCCGGCATCGTAAGATGCCGGGGTTCGAACGTTTCATGGTCGGGTTGACAGGATTTGAACCTGCGGCCTCTGCGTCCCGAACGCAGCGCTCTACCAAACTGAGCCACAACCCGAAAGTGCTCTTCTCGCGAACAGCGAACGATATGATACCACAGAAGCCGCACCGCGCAAGGAAAAAGTTCGGAGATACGCACTCTTCACGCGAATCGAGGGTGCACACGCACGACACCGGGGCCGCGGCGGCAAGCGAGAGCGCAACCTATCACTGCCGGCATCGATGCGGGTGGCTTACGCGAGAACGCAGCCCGTCGTCTGTCTAGTATCGGCATAGGCGGCTTGCGTTCGTCCGCATCCGGAGCGGCCTATGCATATCTCGCCAGATTCTCGCTTCTGCATCTTTTGGTTCGATATGCATAGTTTTGAGAGCCTCAGCAAGCTGGAATCTATGCATATCGAGGGAAAACTCGCAGCAAACCTATACAAATCGCCTCAAAATGCGCACCGCTGCGAATTCTAGCCCGATATGCATAAGGTGACCAGGGCGCGCTCCTGCCGCCCCCTCAAGCCCAGCCGCCTCGACGCGCTTAGCTCCCCCTAGCATGCCGAAACCCTACCGGCCGCGCTCGGCTTCCTTTTGTGCGAGGTAGTCCTTCGGCACCACCTTCACCACGATAACGCCATCGCTCATAATGTCGCCGTCGTCATCGTAGGCCGCCACGTCCCACATCAGCTTGTAACCAGCCTTTGTGGAGGGAACGCGTTCGGTCAGCCTGGCCACCCCGCGCACGCTACCGACCTTGCCGCTCTTCTTGTGGCGAATATCCACATGCACGCCGAAGGGCTGCTCGGTTTCCAGATCGCAGGCGAACTCGCCGCCGGCCGAGGCCACCGATTCCAAAAGCGCGATGGTGGCGCCTCCGTGCACAAAGCCAAAGGGCTGCAAGATGGCCGGAGTGATGGGCATCACGGCCTCCACAAGCCCCGGCTCTATTTTGGTGAACTTCACGCCAAGGGTGTGGTTCAGGCCCTGGGCCTCGCGCTTGCGGGCCACTTCCTCGGCCGCTCCGGCCAGCTTCGTCTCTTCCATCTGCGATATCCTCTCACTTCGCCAGCTCAGGCGCCTTCGCCGAGCGCGTTCCTTCCTTCGGCGCGTCGGCCGCAACCGACGGCTCCGCCTCCTGCGAGGCGGTCGCGGCCACGGGCTCGCCGGCCACAGTCGCGGGCTTACCGGCCACAGCCGCGGGCTTGCCGGCCACAGCCGCGGGCTCGACCTCCATCGACGTGGTCGAGATGCCTGCGGGCTCCGCTGCGAAAGCTTCCGAAGCCTCTTCCAAAGCCGCCGCCTGGCCGGAGACCGCCGAGTTCAGATCCTGGGCCATGGCGCCTTCGATCTTTTTCTTGCTGGGCACGAAGGCCCTCATACGCTGGATGACGAAGGCGCCCACCAAGAACGGCAGCCAGAACACGATGCCGCGGTACACCATGACCACAGCCAGACCCGTGGCCGAGTCGACGCCGAACAGCGCGAAGGCCACGGTCACCGCCGCCTCCACCACGCCCACGCCCTGGGGTACGAAAGAAATCATAGCAAACAGCGTGGCCACCACATACCCGCAGATCAGCGCTTCTGGGTGGTGCACGCCGAAGGCGAAGCCCACGAGCACGAAGCAGCCCATCTCGCAGACGCTCGACAACGTGGTCCACAGAAACGACTGCACGGTCTTTCGCGGGTTCTTAGTGATGAGGTGGGCCGCATCGGAGAAGTTGTGGATGGTGCGCGTGACGGCATCGTCCACCGGCGGCTTCTTGAAATGGGCAAGCACCTTGTCGGCCAGCTTCACGAAGGGGTGCAGCACCTTCAGCACCAAATTGGGCTTGAGGCCGCCCACGGTGATCATGAACACGAGGCCACCCACGAGCGCGATGGCCACCGCGCCGACGGCGAGCCACCCCGGCTGCAGCCCCACGGTAAACGACAGCGCCCCGAAGGTGACAAGCATGATGATGACGAACCCGGTGTCGATGGACAGCTGCATGAGCAGCGCTGCCGTAGTGCCCTTGCCCGCCTGCATGCCGTTCTTCGTGGCCGTGGCCATAACGAGCGAGGTGCCCGCCAGGTTCATAGAGGGTGCCACCGTGTTCATGAAGAAGGTGCCGAACACGAGCGAAAGCCCCGTACCATAGCTGACATGTCCGTTCACCGTGTTGAAGCAGGCCTGGAAGCCCCGGCCTTGGGCCAGGTACTTGCCCACTTGGGCCGCCACCGCCGCGATAATGAAAGCAGGCGTGCCCTGCTTGATGGTGTCCACCAGCTTCACGAGCGAGTCGCCCGAAAACAATATGAACGCGAGCACGATCACAACCACAATGCCGATCATGATCTTCTGCAAATTCCCGCGCATAGCGTACCTCCGCTTTTCCGTTTTTGGCGGCGCGGGACGGCTGCGCGCCTAGCCCTCGCGTCCCTCGGCACGTCCCGGGCAGAGCACGGGACCCTCGGAAGCTGCCGGGCAGGGCGAGCCGGACGCACCGTCGTCCTCGGCTACCAGCATAGCGCCATCGGGGGTGGTTTTACTCAGCGTTAGCCCCTCCTGGGCCTGCTGTTCCCAACCTGTTTTCCTTCGTAAATCTTCGGAAGCCGCCTCCGTGGCCGCACGCCGGGCCTGGCTCCGCTCGCGCGCACCGTCGATGCGCTTGCGCGCGTGGGCGAGGGCGTCGTCCACGTAGTGCTGGAGCGATCCGAGCGAGAAGGGGCGGTCGAAGGCGGGGCGCTTCAGGAACAGCCACACCGCCAGCAGAACGCCCGCGACGCCCACATGGATCGTGCCCTGGAACAGAAACTCGGCCCCGGCGATGAGCACGAGCAGACACACCGTGAAGGCCCACGCCGTACGGAAGCGCAGCACAAGCCCCACCGCCAGCACGAGCAGCAGCATGGAGCCGATGATGAGCGGGCCGCCCACGAACACCGTGGACATGTCGATCCAGGACGTGAGCATGGTGTAGGGCGCAAACGACGAGGGGATGAACGCGAGGCCAATGTTCACGAGCCCGATAATGGCCACGAGCGTGCCGGCGATCCAGCCGATGTCCTTGTGTTTCTGCTCCTCGGTGGCCGTCTTCTTGCTGGCGAAGAAGCCCGATTGGGAGAGCAGCACCGCGCCGATGCAGAAGGGAACCCAGAACATGATGCCGCGGTACACGAGCGCGATGGCCGTGGCCGTGGCCAGCGAGCAGCCCGATGCCGTGAGGATGGCCGCAATGGCCGCCTCCACCACGCCGATGCCCTGGGGCGTGGGGCTCAAGATGACCGAGATGGCCGCCACGGCGAAGGCCGCCACCAAAGGCGCCGCCTGCTCGAAGCCGAAGGCGAAGCCGATGGCCACGAGTGTGGCCATGTTCAGAATGGCCGACAGCGACGCATAGGCCACGGTGATGAGCGTGCCCTTGGGGTTGCGGGCCAAAATGTTCGCCGTGTTCTCGAAGGAATGGGCCGTCTTGCGCCCCCACCCGGCGGGCAGGGCCTTCTTGAACAGGCCGATCACGCGGTTGAGCGCACGCTCGAGCCCCAAAAAGAACCGGTAGAGCACCCGCGGCTTGCGGTAGCCGATGAAAAACAGGCTCGACAGGGCCACAAGCGTGCCCGCCAGCACCACCGCGCCGGTCACGAAGAGGAAGTTCACCTGACCGGCCACGAGCATCGTGAAAAACCCGATGGCGGAAATGACGAAGATGGCGGCGAAGTATCCGATCTGGGAGAGAATGGCACCTCCCGTGGACTGCCCCGCATCGCACCCCTCGCGATGGGCGTCGTCGATGATGAAGGCCACCCCGGTAGCTCCCGAGAACAGGCAGAACGTGTTGATGAACACGAGCGAGAAGATAAGGATGACGTTGTGCCAGAAGCCCGTGGCGTGGCCCACGGCGTCGAAGGCGGCGTCGTAGGAGGCGGCCTGCACGAAATGGCGTCCCAGCATGAGAATAATGGAGAGTACAAGGGGCACAAGCGCCCCCGTCTTCAGTGTATCGATGAAGTTGGCCAGGTAATCGGCATTGCCGATGAGGAAGCAGACGGCCACGATGCCCAATATGAGCAGCAGGGCTTTCTTCAAGGACGGACCTCCTCGGGTGGTGCGGTTGCAGTGCGTTTCAGGGCATCTAAGCCGCCGAGGCGGCAGACTTGCTCATTATACAATGGGGCGCCTTAGCTCAAAGCCGAGGCGCCCTGTCATCATTGGTTGTTCACGGCCTAGCCTCGCGGGTTGCGACGACGGCTCACCACAGCCAAGACCACGCCGCTTGCAATGACCACGAGAAATGCGATGAGCATCGGCAAACCGAGGTCGTCGCCGGTCTGGGCGAAGGCGCCGGGGGCCTTGGACGCATCGGCGCCCTCTGCGCCCGCGGCAACGTCCGTTTTCGCCGCACCACCATCCGCGGAGGACTCATCGTCCTTGGCGGTCGGCTTGGAAGACGCAGAAGCGTTGCCCTGGTGGTCGCCCGGCTTGACGGCCTCATCGACCCCAGCGGCATCGTCGGCATCGCCGGTCCCATCGGGCCCATCGGCCTCGGAGGCCGCGTCGGTCGCGACGTCGCCGGAGCCGGCGGCATCGGGGCGCCCGACGCCCTCAGCGGGAACGGTGGTCGTCGCATCCCCCGGGCCGCCATCGGCCCCGCTGCCGCTGGTGCCCGCATCCGCACCGGCATCTGCTCCACCGCCAGCGTCTGCATCTGCTCCGGCGCCGACGCCGCTGCCGCTGGTGCCTGCATCCGCACCGGCGTTCTGGGAATCGTCCGGCTTCGTCGCCGATCCCGCACCGCTTCCGCCCTCGCTCCCGTCGTCAGCCGGATTGTCGGCCGCCTTCTGCGTGTTCTCCCAGACAACGGGGCTCGGCTTGGCATCGAGGTCCACATCGACCCATTGGTCGCTGTCCGCCGGTTTCTTGCGCACATAGGTCACCGCGGCATCGAGGCGCTCGTCGTCGCCCTTTCGCACCTCCACGGTGATGACATAGGACGCCTCGTCCAGCTTCACCTTCGAGGCAACCGACCGCGCCGACTCGATCTGGCTCACCGCATAGAAGAAACGCCCTGGCTCATCGTACGTCGCATCGGCAATAAGTTGGATCGGTGCCGCATGGCCGCCCTTCGACGCCTCGCACGACACCTCGTGCTCGTCGATCAGCTTGCCGTCTTCGCCCACCTCGCGCACGGCGAAGTTGAACTCGCCGGATGCGATGGCGTCGCCATCAAGGGAAACGGCGCCCCGATACGAATCGAGCACAGCGCCGTTGAATATGTTCACGAAGCCCATGCCGGAGCCGACGGCGCTCTTCAGCGGAGCACCCGCGAAGGCGGCATCGCCCAGCGGCACGACGGCAATCTCGGGATTGTTGGAATCGTCGCCGGTCTCGTATGCGTAGAGGTACACGCGCTTCACGGAGTTGTCGTAGGTGACGCCCCGATAGACGTACCGCCCGAGGGCGTCGCGCGTCACGCCGTCCTTCAACGTGCCATCGGCGTTGCGCGGGGGCAGCTCGGCAATGGTGTAGCAGAAGATCGCTCCCTGGTGGCGCTGGGTGGCCGTCTCCCCAACCGACGTCGCGTCGAAGACGAGGGGCTCGAAAGCCACCGTGCCGTCGGCGGCGTTTTCCACCGTGATATCGGAAGGCGCAGGCTGAGTGGCCGAGGGATAGTAGGTCAGGTCGGCCTCAGTTACCAGCTCGTACTTCTCGGCTGCGCTCAGCGAGCTGCCCTGGCGCAGCTTCTTCGGCAAATCGGACTGAGGCGGAATCGATGCAACGCCAGCCACGCCCAAGCGGAAGGTGAACTCGCCAGCCGCAAGAGAGCGCCCTTGCAGATACTTCATGCCGGTAATGGCAAACGATGCGGGCTGGGCAGGCTTGATGGCTCGCGGCTCCTTCCCCGCCGCCGATGCGGAGCCGTCCTTCGTCGCAGCCGGGGCACCGTCCCCCTTCGCAGCCGGGGAGCTGCTCTTCGCCGTGGCCGATGCGGAGCCGTCCTTCGTCGCAGCCGGGGCACCGTCCCCCATTGCGACCGGCGTGCCGCCCTTCGCAGAGGCGGCCGCGGCGTGCAGCGGCAACTGATAGGAACCCGGTAGGGCGTCGGCTTCCGCCGCGGCGGCAGACGGAGCCCCCACGAGCCCGAAGCCCACTGCCAAGAGAGCCGCCAACGCCAAAGCCGCCGGCAGACCCCCTCGACGGCCGCTCTTCCACTCGCTCATTCGCGTCATCTCGATCACCCACCTTGCACTCGGAGAAGGCACGGCATGCGTCGTTACCGTGCCAGCTTCAGCATAGAGGGGCAAAAGCTGAGCGGTTCGATTCGCGATAGGTTTGTTCGCGGGCCGTCATCCCGCCGTTGGAAGCAGGTTGCCGCCGCTTGGAAACAACCCGCCGGCTGCGCGAGGACTAGCCGACGAACTCCAAAAGATCGCTGCGCAAAAGCCAGTCGCGCTCGGCGGCCCCGGCCTCATCGGCCCCTGTTTCCAGGAAGAGGAATCCGTAGAAGCCCACGGTCTCGGGATCGAAGTCGTGATAGGACAGCACGTGCGAGCAGCGGGCCAGCAGCGCCTCGCTGTTAAAGGGCGCGGTCAGGTCGGCTTCAGGCGCGGGGTTCAGCAGCGACATGGAGAACACCGAGTCGGGACGGGCCGCGTAGAGCGCCGCGAGATCGACCTTCTCGTTTTCCAAAAAGGCCTCGTAGGTGCGCAGGCCCACGCCGAAATAGGCCACGTCGGTGCCGCCGAGGCCGGCGAAACGCAGGGGGTTGAACTCGATGGGGGCGATGACGTCGCCGTCCACCCGCACCTCCACGTGAACGGGGATGCTGCGGGCGCCCACCACCTCGTTCACCTGGGCAAGCCACGCGGCAAAGCGCGGCTCCATGGCACTCACGATGGCCGCATCGGTAAGGTACATGCGGTCGGAGGTGTCCTCCGCGTCGGCGAAGTCGTGGCGCAGGATGTTCAGGATGTGCGGCGCGCCCTCTTCGTCGAAGTAGCAGTCGAGCGCGTACTCGGTGCCGGCGATGAAGCCCTCGATGATGTAGGTCTCACCGCCCACGACGCTGTCGGGATAGCGCGCATGCCAGCCCTCCTCGCGCCGGGCAATGTCGGAGGTGGCCTCGGCCCAGTCGTCGGGCTCCCCGATGACGTAGACGCCCATGGAGCAGAAGCCCACCGACGGCTTCAGCACCACAGGCAGGGGCAGATCGGCCACGTTCACGGCATCCAGCTCCTCACGGGAAACCGTGGCGTAGAACAGCCCCGGGTTCAGAGCGGCGAGTTTCTCGCGCATGGCCGCCTTGTCCTTGAACAGACGGATGGCATCAGTGAGCACGGGGTTGTCAACGCGCTCGAGAATCCACGCGAGAGCGTTCTCGGAATTGGTGTACACGCGCTCGCCCGCCTCCAGGCGCCGGGCCGCCTCGGCATCGTCGGCCAGGTGCAAGGTGCGGCCTTCCGCCACGAGCTGGCGAGAGAAATCGTTGGCGAGCACCGGCTGCGCCGACGTCTCTAAATAGTCGAGCAGGGGCGCAGACGCGTAGGGGGCGTCGAGGATGACCATGGGGATACTCCTTCGTCTCGGGCATGACAGGTTCATTATAGGCTTTGCGGGCATCGGATGGGCGCAAAGGCACCCCGCGTTGCCGGCGCGTTGGGCGCATCGCCGCTGCCCACGCGAGCAGGGCCCCGGCGGACGCTGCGACGGGCTACTCCAGACCGTACTTGCGTCGCACCCGGGCGATCTGGCCGAGCAGCGGGTTGGCGGCCAAAAGCAGCGTGAGGGCCGTGGCCGCACCGTGGACGGTGTTTACGGGAAGTCCCGCCAGGTACACCGCGGCAGCGCTGGCCGGCGTGAGGGACGAGGCCATGAGGAAGAGCGTGCTCGTGTCGAGGATCGGTCCGAGCACGAGCACGACGAAGGCGAAGCCGAACGCCGCCAGGCCCAGGCGAGCGCGCAGACTCAGGTCCGCGCGGGGAACGGCGCCGCGGGCGGCCAGCAAACCCGCAGCCCCGCCGGCCGCGCCGAAGGCGATCATCTGAAACGGGGTCCACGGCCCCTGGCCGAAGAGGAAGCCCGAGGCGAGGGCCGCAAGCGCGCCCACGAGAAAGCCCGCGCGGGGACCGAGGGCGATGCCGGCGATCATGACCACGCCGGCCATGGGCTTGAAGTGCGGCACGAAGGCGAAGGCCGCCCGCGAGGCCACGGCCAGGGCCGTGAGCACCGCCATGAGCACCACCTCGCGAGCATCGGGCCGGCTTCGCTCGAAGGAGATGAGGAAGGGTGCCGTGGCCAAAGCGATGATGAGGACGGCGGCCACGTAGGGGCTGACGCGCTGCACCGTGATGACAGCCGTGGCCACAAGCACGAAGGCGGTCAGCGCGGCGAGCACGAGGCGGTATGCGCTTTTGGACATGGGATCACTCCCCTTCTCGGCGGCAGGCTTCCACGATGTCTTCCACCGTCACCGCATCCGGGACGATGCCCCGGGCCATGCGGCTCGCAGCGGTGGTGTAGAAGTCGGCGCGGGCGAACAGGGCGCGCGGCGGGGCTGCGGCGGCCACGGCACCATTGAAGACGAGCGCCGTCTCGTCGGCCCATCGGGCGCAGAAGTCAAGGTCGTGGGAGGCGATGAGCACCGCGGCTCCTCGGGCGGCTACCTGGCGCAGCAGCGCGCCGAGCTCCGCCTTGAAGGCCGCATCGACCCCCTTGCCCGGCTCGTCGAGCAGCAGCAGGCGCGGGCGTGCGAGCAGCACCTTCGCCAGGGCCACACGTTGGCGCTCGCCGCCCGACAAATCGAGGGGATGGGCGTCCATGAGCGGCTCGATGGCGCAGAGCGCCGCGATCTCGGCCACAGCCGAAGCGCTGGCCGAGGCGGCCTCGACGCTACGGGTGCGGAGGGACAGGGCCTCGGCATCGCGGGCATCGGGGCCCCCGTCCGCCAGCTCCTCGCGCACGGTCTCGCGGGAAAAGAGCAGCGTGGGATCCTGAGGAAGGAGTGCCACCGGGCCGGCAGCGGGCGCTGCACCGCGGCGGCGCAGCCTCTGCCCGAGCACTTCCACCGAGCCACGGTAGGGCCGTGCCAAGCCGCAGGCCGCCCTGAGCACAGTGGACTTCCCGGCCCCGTTGGCACCGATGAGCGCTGTCACGCTGCCCGCCCGCACGTCGAGGGAAAAGCCCCGCAGCACGTCGGGCGCCTCGCGCTCGTAGCGGAACCACACGTCGCGCAGGCGCAGGGCCGCAGGGCCGCTCGCCCCCGAACCGCTTCCGCCGCACGGGGCAGGGGCGTATGCTGCGTCAGAGGCGCCCATCGAACCTGACCCTGCCGCCGGGGACGAGAGGATGCCTTCGGGAGCGCCGCCCGCAGCGTGACCGCGCTCTCGCGCCCCCAGCCACGCGCGGCCCTCGCGCACCGTCAGGGGCGGCAGGGAGCCGGCCTCGGGTGCACAGTTACCGGTGCCCTCCACCGCGGCCCACACCCGCAGGGCCGCCGGGAGGGCGGCTGCCATCGGCGAATCCGCCGCGCATAGCTGAGCCGCCACCGCACGGGGCTCCCCCGCCGCGGCCACACGTCCGTCTTCGAGCACTGCGAGCTGGTCGGCGTCAGCGAGGGTTCCTTCCAACCGATGCTCGGCCATGACCACCGTCACACCCAGCTCGCGGTTCACGCGGCGCACCGCGGCGAGGAACTCGTCGGCTGCCAAGGGGTCGAGCTGACTCGTGGGCTCGTCCAGCACGAGCACCTCCGGCCCGAGCGCCAGAACGGCCGCCAAGTTCAACAGCTGCTTCTGACCGCCCGATAAGCACGCCGTTCGGCAGCACAGCCATGGCTGGATGCCGAAGAAGCTCGCCATCTCCGCCACCTTCAACCCGATAACCTCGCGCGGGGCGCCCACGTTCTCCAATCCGAAGGCCAGCTCGGCCTCCACTGAGTCGCAGACGATCTGGGCATCGGGCTCCTGCATGACAAAGCCGATGCGCCGAGCCTGATCGCGCAGGGGAATTTCCGCCAGGGGCACGCCATCGCAGCGCACCGCGCCCTCCCACCGGCCTGCAGGCGCGAGCGGGGTCTTGAGCGCGCGCAAAAGCGTCGTCTTCCCGCAGCCCGAAAGCCCCGCGATAAGCGTATAGCTGCCCGGCGGGAACGCGAGGGTCACCCCGTCGATCGCCGGGGCCTCCGCGCCGGAGTAGGTGAAGGTCACCTGGTCGAGAGCGAGCAGCGCCACAGCGCCTCCTCTCCCGCGCCGACGAGCGTCGGCGCGATGACGAGCGCGGCCCAAGCCGCCCATGCGGCCGCCACGAGGGGGCTTGCGGCCGGCAACGCGAACTGCGGCAGGAACTGCGCCCCGCCCGCACCGGCCGCGAGCCCTACGCCCACGAGGGCCAGAAGGGCGACAAGCGCGGCCATGGCGAGCCCCGCACGTACCGTGAGGCGATAGCGCCCCCACACCGTGCGCCGCCCCGTGCCGAAGCCGCGCGCCGCCAGGGAATCGGCCGTAGTCACCCCCTGTTCCAACGACCATGCCGTCAGCGCGGCGAGCACCGTCGCCCCGGCCCGGGCCTTTCCCACCATGCCGTGCGCCGACGCAGGGCCGCAGCCCATCGCGTCCCGCGCCTCGGCCGCGGCGCGCGCCCGGCGCCCGTAAGCGGGCACGAGCCGCACGACCAGGGTGAGCACGGCAGACAGCGCCGGTGCCGCCCCACCGAAGAGGTAGGTCGCCTTCTCGGGGGTCAGTGCCCGGCCCGCCGCCGAAAACCACAGGAGGGACGCCGCCAGCTGAGCGGCGAGCACCGCCCCGAACAGAAGGGCCTCGGCCGTGTAAGGGCGGCCGAACACCTGCAGCAACACGGTGCTGCCCGCGGTGTTGAACAGGGGGTTCACCGCCGTCACGAAGACCACGAGCACCACGGAGGCGCCCAGCCCGGGCAGCGCCGCCCGACCGCGGGCCGCCAGCGCCGCCAAAGCAGCTCCGGCCAGGGAGATGCCGGCGAACACCGGGCTTGCGACCACCATGGTGATGCCGATGACGCACGCGAAGTAGGCCAGGGCAAGCCCCGGGTGGCTCCGCATGAGTATGTCGTCTCCAAACAGGCCCATAGAAGAAAGCGGCCCGAGAAAGCGCCAAGGCAGCTGACGCTACCCTCCTGCACGGATGGCCGCCTCGGGCAGCGGCCCCTGCCGGCGCTTCGCCCGGGCCAAAGGGAATCCTAGACGAAGAACGTCCACTCGACAGTGTCGCCGTCGGCCAGCTTGCAGGCGTCGCAGCCTTCCGTGACCTGCTCGCTGTTCACCGTGAACACCCAACCGCTCATCTCACCCTCCGAGCCGTTGGCAATGCCGTTGATGGAGGTGACGTACTTCCCGTAATCGCCGTCCTCGGCCTGCACGTCCCAGCCCGTGGCCACAAGCGCGTCGTAGACGGTGCCCTCGGCGGGGATGGACACCTCGGCGCTCTCGGAGGAAGCCGCCGCGCCCTCGGGCATGGCCACCGACACAGTCACCTTCGCCTCGGCAGCATCGGAGGCGCCAGCTGCGTCTCCGGCCTTCGCGTCCGCGCCCGCAGCCGCGCCGTCGCCGGTTGCCGGCTGCTCGGCTGCGGCATTGTCCGCATCGGCGGCAGTATCGGCCGGAGCGGTCTCGCCGGCGCATCCGGCGAGAGCCAGCATTGCCGCGAGGGCGAGGGCGAGGACGCTCGCGAAAAACTTCTTGCGCAGGGATTTCTCGACATTCTGGTACATGAGGCAAACCTTTCTCTTCCAGGGCTCGTGCCTCTCGGCTTGGTGTTCCGACTTCGCCCCGGCGCGGAGGGGGCGCGACAGCCGAAGCCTCGCTTCGCCGTCCGTCCTTCCGCCCGAGAACCTTACGGTTACTGGCATAGCGCGGGATTCGCACCCGCATTCCCCAAGGCAAAGATACCCGCGCGCGACTCGTGCCGCCCGCGCGCATCCGCACCGCATACCGCGGCCCGATGAGCCATTGACGGCGGTATTATGACATAAAAGAGCCGTCCCCGAAGGAACGGCTCCAGATCTATCCACCAGAGGCGATGCGGCTCGCTGGCGAAGGGGCGTACCGCCCCCCACCAGCGCATCCCGCAAACCGCCTGGCGAGCCCGTAGGGAAAGCTGTGCGGCTACTCCCGCCCCAGGCTCTTCTCATGGCGCGCGCGGGCCTCGTCGCTGTAGCGCTCGCGATAGCGCACGTCCACGAGCTCGGCCACGATGGCGATAGCCAGCTCCGCCGGGGTCTTCGCCCCGAACTTGAGCCCGATGGGCCGCTTCACGCGATCCCAGTCGGCCTCGGAGATGCCGGCGCCCACCACAAGGTCGTGCACCGTGGAGTTCTTCCCCGCGCAGCCCATCATGCCCACGTAGTGCACGCCGTTCTGGAGCGCCCAAACGCAGCTCTCGGGATCGAACATGTGCCCGCGGGTGAGCACGCACACATAGTCCTCAGGTGCCGCCGGCATGTTCGCCAGCTCGTCGAAGTTGCCGCCGTGCAGCATGATGCGCTCGGCGCCTGGGAAACGCTCGGCGTTGAGGAAGGCCGGATCGTAGTCGACGGCGATCACATGGAAGCCCACGTGCTCGGCGAGCACCGCCACTTCCACCGCCGCATCCGACGCGCCGAGCAGCCACACGCGCACCTTGCCGAAGAGCGGCTCGCTCGCCCAGGTGAGACCGTCGAACTGGTCGTTGTGCATCGAAGGGCCGCGCGTGACGTCTTTGGCCTGGAAGATGTCGCGGGGCGACAGCTCGCGGGAGGCGACGATCTCCTTAGCGTCGTTGCAGAAGAACACAAGCGGCTCGCCATCGGCCGAGCCCACCTCGCCGTACTTCTTGGTGACCTCGTTGTCCACATTGGCCTGGGCTGCCGCGGCGTCGTAGACCACCTTGAAGCCGAGCCAGGCCAAATCGCCCTCGTCCATGGCGGCGAGCGCCCGCTCGAAGGTGGGAATGTCGGCCTCGCTCAGCGCGGCGCCGATAGCGGCCAGCGTCTCAGGGCCGATATGCGGATCGCCCGCCGTGGCCTCCTCGGAGAACGCCGGGAAATCCGCCACGGACAACTCCGGCACGCGCCCCGCGCGCACATCGGCGATGATCGCCTCTATGGTCTCACGTTTCATGGTATTCCTCGATTCTCGTAGCAGATCGCATAAAGAAAGGGCGGCCCCGGGCCGCCCTTAAGCTGCCTACTCGGCAATATGGATGATGCGGCGCTCGTCCATGGTCATGCGCCCCTCGGCGATGGCGCGCAGCACCTCGGGGTAGATGACGTGCTCGGTCTCGTGGATGCGCGCCTCAAGCGCGTCGATGTCGTCGCCCTCAAGCACGGGCACGGCGCGCTGGGCCACAATGGGGCCCTTGTCGTAGTCCTCGTTGGCCAGATGCACGGTGACGCCGGTCACCTTCACGCCAGCATCCCACGCGTCCTGGATGGCGTGCGCACCCTTGAAGGAGGGCAGCAGGGCCGGATGCAGGTTCAGCACATGGTCGGGGAAAGCATCGAGCACCACCGGCGTGAGCTTGCGCATGTAGCCGGCCATGACCAGGTACTCGGCTCCGGCCTCGGCCATGATGGCGGCAATGCGCCCATCGGCGGCCTCGCGGTCCTCGTACACGGTGCGGTCGAACACCGTCACGGGAATGCCCGCGGTTCGGGCGCGTTCGATGCCGTAGGCATCGGGGCGCGAGGAAAGCACGTGCACGATCTCCACGGGCAGCCCGTCGTTCGCGATGGCATCGATAATGGCCTGCAAGTTGGTACCGCTGCCAGAAAGCAGCACGCCGATCTTCAGCTTGTCGGTCATCCCATTCCCCTCTCTTGACTGGAAAAGCGCGGACGCTACGCGAACAGGGCGCCTTCGCCCGTGTACTGCACCTCGCCGGAACCGGCAACGATACGGCCGACGCGGAAGGTCTGCTCGCCGGCCTCGGCCAGGGCGGCCTCCACAGCCTCGGCCTTCTCGGGATCCACGATGAGCACGAGTCCCAGGCCCATGTTGAAAGTCTTCAGGGCCTCGGCCTCCGACAGGTTCGCCTCGCCGCAGGCAAAGCGCACCACAGGCGGAAGGGGCCACGTGCCCAGGTCCACCTCGGCGTTCACGCCGGCCGGCAGGGCGCGGTTCAGGTTCTCGGTAATGCCGCCGCCGGTGATATGGGCGAGCGCGCGGATGCCGCCGGGCACCGCGTCCATCACGGCGCGTACCGGCTTCACGTAGATGCGCGTGGGGGTAAGCAGGGCCTCCAGGATGCTCTGGCCGGCCAAGTCCTCACGGGCCTCGTGCAGCGCCTCTTCGCTGCGACCCTCAACGCACACCTTGCGGGCCAGGGAATAGCCGTTGGAGTGCAGGCCGGAGGAGGCCAGGCCGATGAGCACGTCGCCCTCGCGAACGCTTTCGGGATCGAGCATGCGCGGGCGATCCACCAGGCCCACGCAGAAGCCGGACAGGTCGTAGTCATCGGGATCCATCACGCCGGGGTGCTCGGCCATCTCGCCGCCGATGAGCGCGCAGCCGGCCTGGCGACAGCCCTCGCCGATACCGCCGACGATCTTGGCCATGGCCTCGGAATCGAGCTTGCCCACGGCCACGTAATCGAGAAAGAACAGCGGCTCGGCACCTGTGGCCAGGATGTCGTTCACGCACATGGCCACCAAATCGATGCCCACAGTGTCGTGCACGCCCAAGCGCTGGGCCACCTTGAGCTTCGTGCCCACGCCGTCGGCGCCGGACACCAGCAGCGGATCGTCCATGGCCTTGGCCGCGGCGATGGAGAACAGCCCCCCGAAGCCGCCGATGTCGCCCACCACCTCGGGGCGGTAGGTGGAGTGCACCGTGTCCTTGATGGCGTCCACCGCGCGGGCGCCCTCCACGATGTCAACGCCGGCCTGGGCATAGGTCACGCTGTTCTGGTTTTCCATGGGGTTCCTTTCGAAGCCGATCTTGCTGCTCATCATTATAGGCGACACGCGCATCGTCCCGCGCAGAGGCGCCGGCAAGAGAAGCCGGCGGCGCCCCGTCGGTTACTCCGTGCGCTCCTTTACCTCGCCCTCGATCTTGTCTACCTGGCTGTCCTTCACCTTCTTGCCGCTGTAGTTCGGATCGCCCACATGCTCGGCCGGCACGAACTCGGCCACGTCGGCGAACGTGATGTAGCGCCAGGTGTTGTCGGCGCCGTCGCAGGTGCAGAAGCCGAAGAGCTTCGTGGCATCGGCCACGGTAGAGGACGTATCCGGGTCGGGCGTAACCACCGACTCGTCCAGCAGCCACTGCTTGAAGTCGTTGAACTCCTGATCGGTCGGATAGTTCGGCGTGGCAATGGAGGCGTGGGTCATGGGCACGTGCTCCACGGCGAAGGTCTGCAGGCGGTAGTTGCCGCCGGGAGTGAGCAGGTAGATGGTACGGTGCTTGTTGAACGCCTCGCTCTCGCGGAATTCCGCGAAGGGGGCGAACATGCTCCCGTTGCGCATATGGTGGCCGTAGAGGATGTTCACCTCGTCCGAGAAGTCGCCCTTGTTCTCACCCGAGAGCATAATGGATCCGTACTCGGCGCCGAACTTGCCCTCGCCCAGGCTGAAGTTGTGATGCAGGTAGTACTCCGAGTCGCCCTCCTTGTGGGCCACCGGGTAGTTGATCACCGTACCCGGCACGTACACCCAGGCCACGACATCGGGGTTGATCTCGCGCAGCGCATCCCAGTCGACCACCATGTCGGCCAAGGTCGTCGTATCCTCGTTCGGGAAGGCGCGGCTGGCGATTTCGTCGTACTCGTTCTGGCCGGCCCAGTAGGTCCACGCCAGGTAGCCCAAAACGCCCACCGATGCAATGAACACAAGCAGCGCCACCCAGAACACCAGGCGCCACAGGCAGCCGCCCTTCTTCTTTTTCTTCTTCTTGTCCTGCTCTTCGGTCGCCACCTCGGCTCCCTTCCCCAGCGATCGACCCTACCATCATCGCCTGCCGCAACGCTACCGCCCCCTATCGGGGCGTGCGTACCGGACGGCCGGCCCAAAACAAAAAAGGCCCCCGAAGGGGCCTCTCCGCGATGCTACTTCTTCATCTCGTCCATGAAGCCCTTGGCGATGAACACCACGATGACCAGCACGATAATGGCCACCACGACCCAAATAGCCTCCATGGGCACTTCAAATCCGAACAACGACATACCGGGCTCCTTCTATGCCACGGGGCCCGCGCTCCCACGCGCCCCGTCTCCTTGCTGATGTTGGGTTCATAGTACCGTGAAGAGCCCGTTTTCGCAAGAAAAACCCCGAAGCGGCCGACAGCCAGCGCGGTAGGCGGGATAAGCCAGCCGAATGCGACGGCCCGCTTCTCGTATGGGACACCGCACCCGGCGAAAAGCGGAGCATCTCGCCGGGTAAGGCTTCCGCTCGCCAGGCAGATAGGCGGCCTTCCTACAGCCCCTCTACGCCGAGGCGCTGCTCCAGGGCGTCCACGATGATGCGCAGGGCCTTCAGGCGGGCGTACTTCTTGTCGTCGGACTCCAACACGATCCAGGGGGCGAAGGTGGTGCTCGTCAGGCGGAACATGTCGTCGATGGCGGCCTTGTACTGGGGGTACTTCTCGCGATTGCGCCAGTCGTCCTCGGTGATCTTCCACTGCTTGGTCGGATCCGTCTCGCGATCCTGGAAGCGGCGCAGCTGCTCTTCGGGACTCACGTCCACCCAGAACTTCAGCAGGATGGCGCCCCAATCCACCAGATCATGCTCGAACTCGTTGATCTCGTCGTAGGCGCGGCTCCACTCCTCGGGGGTAGCAAAGCCCTCCACGCGCTCCACGAGCACGCGGCCGTACCAGCTGCGGTCGTACATGCCCACATGCCCCGCCTTGGGCAGACGCGTCCAGTAGCGCCAGAGGAACGGATGCGCCAGCTCGGGCTTGGTGGGGGCCGGCGACGGGAAGATGTTGTAAGCGCGGGCGTCGAGGGCCTGGGCCACGCGCTTGATGTTGCCGCCCTTGCCCGCGGCATCCCAGCCCTCGTACATAAGGATGAGGGGCACCCGACGCTGGAACATGATGTTCTCCAGGCGGAACAGGCGCGCTTGCAAGGCCCTCAGCGTCTGCTTGTAGGTCTCGGGATCGGCGGCCAGGCTGTGATCGATGAAATCGACCTGCGGGTAGTCCTCCACGATGGCGAAGCGCGACTCGCGAGGCGCCAAATCGTGGGCAGTCTCGGCCTGGGCCTTCGCCCGCGTCAGACGCGCGCCCGACAGCATGCCGCGTCCCGGAGCGGCACCGTCTCCGACGCCCTCCAGGTCCTCCAAGTTGAACTGGGCTTCCAGCTCGGCCTGGTGCGCCGAGAACGCACCGCGCAGAGCGTCATTGGCCTCCTTCTGGCGCAGGCCCTGCTCCAGCGCCTCCACAAGCGTGCGGGCGATGGTCAGGTTCGAACGACGCTTGTCCTCGCCGTTCAGCAGCACCCACGGGGCGAAGGGGTAGTCGCTGCGCTCCAGCAGGCGGTCATACAGCTCGTAGGCGGCCTCGTAGCCGTGATGGCTGTGCAGCTTCTTATCGGTGACCCGCCAGCGGGTCGCTGGATCATCGTGCAGGCTGCGCAAGCGCTTCACCTGCGCCTCCTTGGTCATGTGCACGAAGAACTTCACCACAATGTAACCGTCGGCGGTCAACTGGCGCTCGAAGTCGTGAATGGAGTCCAGATAGTGGCGCTCCTCCTCCTTGGGCAGCAGCAGCTTGGCCGGCGCGCTGTACATCATGGACTGGATAACCGCCGAGTACCAACCGCGATCGTAGAAGGTGATGGAGTTGCGCTCGCCGAGGGCCTTCCAGAAGTCCTGCATGATGGGGTAGTAGCCCGTCACGCCCCACTCGCGGCCGGCGAACTCGCGGGCCTTATCGGCATCGAGGTCGAGCCCCACGTAGACGCCGGTGGAACGAGCGTCCAGATTGTACATGAGGTCGGAAATGCGGCTGCCCTTGCCGGCGCCGTTCCATCCTTCGAACAGCACCACGAGCCCCACCCCGGCGTTATGCGCCTGCTGCTGGAGCACGACGAGCTTCTCGATGAGCTCGTCCCATTCCTGCTTGTAGGCGGCCTTGGGAAGTTTCTTCTGGTTGAAATCAACGGTCTCCAGCATGGAACGAACGCCCTCCTCGATGATCTCTAGCCGAACAGCAGCTTCAGCAGGCGACCGAAAAAGCCCAGCTTCTTCGGCGCCGTCACGATCTCGGTCGTCACGCACTCGGTCGGCAGCGTCTCGCGCACCGTCGCCGCGGAGGGGCTCGCCGGATCGACGATCTCCGCGGCCGGAGCAAAAGGGTCGGGCTCCAGGGTCGCCGCGGGGGTAGCCGGGGCAGCCGGAGTCGACGCCGACGCGGGAGCCGGAGCCGAGGGCGCAGGGGCCGTCGGCTTCGTCGCTGCGGGAGCCGGAGCCGAGGGCGCAGGGGCCGCCGGCGTCGTCGCTGCAGGGGCAGGCGCCGACGAGGGAGCCAGCGCGGGAGCTGCGGGGGTCGGAGCCGACGAGGGGGCCGGAGCGGCATGCTTGGGCGCTTTCTCGGTCGCCGCGGGAGCAGCCGCCACCGCGTGCTTCGCCTCGGGCGCAGAGAGGGAGGCCGCCGGCACGGCCGCCGATTGCAGCACCGAGGCGGCCGTGGCCCCGGCGGCAACCGCCATCACCGCGGCCGCCGACGCGGGGGCCTCAGGCGCGGGGGTCGCCTCAACCGAAGGCTCGGACGAAGCCTCGGGCGCGAGCCTCGCCTCAGCAGCAGGCTTCACCGCCTCCGCATCCTCGGTCTTGGAGGCCGGCGCCGACTTCCCCGCTGCAAGATCCTGCGCCGCCTCCGAATCGCCCTCAGACCGAGACGTCCCCGCCACGCCCCGCAGGGCCGCCAGGGCCTCGTCGACCACATCGGTTGCACGCCCCTCCGCGATATCGGCCATTGAGGCAGCTGCCGGCTCGGCCACCGGGACCTCGGCCGGTATCGCATCCTCGCGCACGACGAATTCCGACTCCTCCTCGGTCACCACCTCCGGCATATCGGGCGTGCTCGTCTCCACGCGCCCCAGCGGGAACACGACCCGGCGGTCCTCGGCGCGCTCGGCCTCGTGGCGCGCGGCCAGCTCGGCGGCGGCCAGACGCATGCGCTGCGCCTCGGCGATGAGGTACTTCTGAGAATCGAACAGCTCAACGTTTCCCGCCTCATCGGCCTGGGCGAAAAACCCAAGAGGGGTGTAAGAGCCGTCAGGCAGAAGCTCGCGCAACTTCGCCGTGTCCGACCAGCTGATGTCCAGATACCCCAGCACCTGCTCGCGCAGCACCGGATTCAAAATGGGCCAGGCAATCTCGATGCGCTTGTCCATGTTGCGCGTCATAAGATCGGCACTCGACAGGTAGATCTCGCACCCCTCGCGCGGACCGAAGCCGTAGATGCGGCTGTGCTCCAAAAGCTGGCCCACGATGGACACCTCGTGCACATGATCGGTATAGCCGGCAACCCCGGGCAGAAGGCACGAGATGCCGCGCACGAACAGATGGGTCTCCACCCCAGCCTGGGAGGCTTCCACCAACTTATCGATCACCTCTTTGTCGGTGATGGAATTCGTCTTGAAGAATAGCCCACAGGGCTTGCCAGCCTTCGCCAGGGCAATCTGCTCGTCGATCTTGCGCATGATGTTCTGCTTGATCATAAGCGGCGCCACCCACAGGATGCTGTAGTCGTCGGAGGTGTTCTCCAGCGCCATATTGCGGAAGAAGTCGGCCGCATCCGCGCCGATGCGCGCATCGGTGGTGATGAACGAGAAGTCGGTGTAGAGCTTCGCCGTCTTCTCGTTGTAGTTGCCGGTGCCCAGCTGGGTGATGTGCTGGAGCCCATCCTCGGTCTGGCGCGTGATGGTGCAGATCTTGGAATGCACCTTGAAGTTGCGGAACCCGTAGATGACGTGGCAGCCGGCCTGCTCGAAGCGCTGGGACCACTCGATGTTGTTCGACTCGTCGAAGCGGGCCCGCAGCTCGAACAAGGCCGTGACCTCCTTGCCGTTCTCGGCCGCGGCGATAAGGGCCTCGGCGAGATGCGACTGGCTGGCCAGGCGGTACAGGGTGATCTTGATGGAAATGACGGCCGGGTCGTTGGCCGCCTCGTGCAGCAGGCGCACGAAAGCGTCCATGGACTGGTAGGGGTAGGACAGCAGCACCTCCCGCTCGCTCACCTGCTCGATGATAGAGCGGTTGCGATCCAGGCATGCCGGCCACTGGGGAGCGAAGGGCTTCTGGGTGAGGGCCGCACGGCGCTCGGGCGTCAGACGCGCGCCGAGGCCCCAAGTGTAGCCCATGTTCAGCGGCACCTTGGTCACGAAGATCTGGTGCTCGGCCAGGCCCAGCTTGTCCAGCAGCAGCTTCTTCACCGTGCGCGAGAGGGGCCGCTCGCTCTCCAGGCGCACCGGCGCCAGGCGGCTGCGCTTCTTCAGAATGCGCTTCATATGCTCGCGGTAGTCCTCGCCCTGCTCCTCGGCGCCTTCCGTGGCGTCCAGGTCGGCATTGCGCGTGACGCAGATGATGTTGGTGTGCTTCACCGTGTACATAGAGAAGATTTCGGGCACCCACATCTCGATGGCGTGCTCGACGAGCATGTAGGACAAGCCCTCGCCGGGCAGCTGAATGACGCGGTTGGTCTGGCGAGGCAGCGGGATAATGCCGAGGGTGACGCCCTCGGCGCCGAGATTCTTCGACTGCTTCCCCTCGCCCTTCTCGGCGCGCTCGGCTTTCTCGGCCTTGGCGCGAGCCTTCTCCTCCTTGGTCTTCTTCTGCTTGGGAGCGGCCTGCTCGTCGAGCCGCACGACGATATAGAGGCCGCCGTTCTCCAGATGCGGGAAGGGGTGGCGCGCGTTCACGATCTGCGGCGAGAGGAACGGCAGCACGTTGTCGGCCATGTAGTCGTCCAGGGCCACGAGCTGCTCATCGGTCAGATCGTCCTTGCGCAGCTGGCAGATGTTTTCCTGAGCCAGCAGGCCGCGCAGGTTCTCGAAAGTTTCCTCGTAGTAAGGGTACAGCTCATGGCAGCGCGCGTACACGGCGTCCAGCTGCTCGGCCGGCGTCATGCCGGATTTCGGATCGACAATGGACTTCTTCAGCAACGCGAGGTCGGTGAGCGATCCCACGCGCACCATGAAGAATTCCTGGAGGTTGCTCCAAAAGATGGAGATGAAGTTCAGGCGTTCCAAAAGCGGCACCGTAGGGTCGGCACCCTGATCAAGTACGCGCTTGTTGAAATCGAGCCAGGAGAGCTCACGATTCTGCATATAGGGGGGCTTTGACGTGGTCGTCGTCTCGTTCGCGTCCTTGGATGCCTGCTGGTTCATACGCTTGCGCCTCCCCGTCGTTAACCGAAAAAATGAAGCCGCACACCAAAAATGTGCGATTTTCATATTTTACCACTGGTTACGCGTCAACAGGGAAAAACCCGAGGAATAGCGAAGGGGCAGGGGCAGCCCCACGGATCACCGCGAGAAAGCAAGGCCGGCCCCGCAGGACATCGCGAGAAGACAAGGCCGGCCCCGCGGGGTCCTTACGCCTCCGCGCCGCTGACGAGCTTGAGCCCGATGATGCAGCCGACGAGCCCGACGATAAGCAAGATGCGGGCGAGGCTGGCGGGTTCGGAGCCGGTGACCATGCCGTAGATGACCGTGAGCGCCGCGCCGATACCCACCCACACCGCGTAGGCCGTACCCGTGGGCAGCGTCTTCACGGCAAAGGAAAGCCCCAGCATGGAGAGCACGAGCGCCACGACGAACACCACGGTAGGGCCGGCGTGGGTAAACCCCTCCGACTTCCCCAGGGCGATGGCCCAGACCGACTCCATGACACCCGAGGCAATGAGCACGAGCCAGTTCACCGGCTCCTCCTTTCCCGCTGGAGCGGGGCGCGGCAGCCGGCCGGCCCGCGCCCTCGCTTCCTTGTCCGGTCGATCTACTCGTCGATCACCATCGTGGGGTTGTCGCGGGTGATGATCTGCTTGGCGAAGATGTCGGCGCCCAGATAGCGCTGCACCATGTCGGCCAACTGATCGACGGCCGCCTCAAGGTCGTCAGCGCGGGCCGGGTCCACCGACTCGATGATGAGGAAGGCCTTGCCCGACTCGTCGGTCAGCGCCGTCCGCTCGCCGTCGCGCCAGTTCCAGCAGCGGCAGATGGCGCCGGCGTCGTCGCGGTAGCACAGCTCGCCTTCCAAGGTGGGGGCGTCCTCGTCCTCGCCGAGCGGGCGGAACGCGTCGCCTCCCTCGGTGATGCCCAGTCGGATATCGCCGACCATGGCGTCGATGTCCTCGCCGCCCACGGGCAGCGCGTGGGCGAGCGACACGGCGTTGTAGATATCCACCGAGGGCGTGATAGAGCCCACGGGATTGCCCTTCAGCACGCGCTTGAGCAGGTTCTCGATGGAGCAGCGGGCGCCCTTCTTCGTCTTGAACTGCTGGTAGGCGTCGCGCCACACGGCCACCACCTCGTTCTGGGAGATGGTGTTGCTCTCCAGATGCTGGTCGGCCTTCCCGTTGGCCTCGGCGAGCGCACGGGCGATGGCGGCGGCGTCCTCGGGAGCCACCTCGTCGGTCGGCTTCATGCCGTGGGCCACCACGATGCCGATACGGGCCTCGGGGAACAACTCCCAAAACGATTCCTCCGTGACGAACTGCTTCATGCTTCCGATCCTTTCTCCTCGTGCTGCCGGGCGGCGGGCGGCGGCCCGGCTTCCAGGGCGACCGCAACGGTGGCCCGGCTTCCGGGGCGATCCCAACGGCCGCGCCAACCCTCGACAAACAAAAAGCGCCCACGGGGCGAGCATCTTCAAAGGCCTAACGATGCTCGCTCAGTGAGCGCTTCTCGCCTACCCGGCGGCAGGCTATGTACTTCAAGCTGCGACTATGATAGCACATCGCCGCTCCAAGACGGGCAGCCCAGCGGCAATCGGCCGTCAGACGCTGCTCGGACTGGCGGAGTGCGACCATCATCATTGACTATCGTTGTGACGATAGTAAAATGGAATACTCTAGAAACGGTAGCAAGGAGTTGCCATGACTGCGATGTTGACGGTCTATCACGGCTCAAGCCAGATAGTCGAACGGCCCGCTTTCGGTTTGGGGAACCCCCATAACGATTACGGGCTGGGCTTCTACTGCACCGAAAATCTGGAGCTGGCCAAGGAGTGGGGAGCTTCCGAAGAATCGAACGGATTCGCCAACCGCTATACGCTCGACACAGCCGGCCTCGCCGAACTCAACCTGAACGATGGCACCTACACCATCCTGCACTGGCTTGCCATCCTGCTGGAAAACCGCGTATTCCGTGTTTCGGGGGACATCGCGCCGCTGGCACGCGAGTTCATCCTGAGCCGCTTCGCCATCGATTACCGCCCCTACGATTTGATGCGCGGCTACCGAGCCGACGACTCGTACTTCTCATTCGCGAACGCCTTTCTCAACAATGCGCTCTCGCTCTCACGCCTAGAGAGGGCCATGGCGCTCGGCAACTTGGGCGAGCAGATTGTGGTGCGATCAGAAAAAGCGTTCGAGCGTCTTCGGTTTGAAGATGCCGAAGATGCCGACCGCACCGTGTACTATCCGCGCAAGATGGCCCGCGACCATGCGGCGCGCGCAATCTACCGCGAAGAACTCAAGCTGGCCGACCTTGACGGCGATTACACCATCAGAGACATCATGAGAGAAGATTGGGGAGCCGGCGATGCGCGCCTACGACGAATCCTATTTGAATGACGCTATGGATACCCTCGGCGAGATGCTCGACTACGCCATCATCGACTGCGGCTACGGTGCGGACGAGTTCTTCGGCTGGTTCACCTCGTCAGGCATCGCCGAGCAATTCGAGAAGGGTAATCCCAAGTTCGTGGCAGGTATGTCCGGCGTAGAACTTGCCCGGGAGGTGATCTTCCGGACAACGGGACGCCGCGAAGTGCGGCCCGCCACTCAGCCTCTCGACCGCAGCCCCGAGTACTGGACTGGCTGGATCTTGGCCTATTACCAATGGTGTCGCGCCCTGCGATTCGCGGATATCGCCGACGGCGGGTTGCCGCCGTCGGCAGTGCTCAGCCGTTACATCCTGCACGAGGCCGACATCACAAAATTCGTCGAAACGGCCGATCGTGCACTTGCGTCCCGGCGCAAGCACCCCACTCCCCTGGCGAGCATCCGCCGCAACCGCGGAATGACCCAGCAAGAACTCTCCGACGCCGCAGGCGTATCGCTCCGCATGATTCAACTGTACGAGCAGCGGCAAAACGATCTTTCGAAAGCATCTGTTTCCGTTGTGCTCGCCTTGGCCCACGTACTCGGCTGCAAACCAGAGGACCTGCTGAAAAGCTAGGCCCTTTGCTGTTGGCCACAGGAAGCATTTCCGCGATGGCAACGGCAGGCTCTGCCCTTCAAGCTGCGGCCATGATGGGAAAATGAGCAGATAGGGGCTCGTTCTTTTCGACTATTTATTGCCACTTTCTTACAGAGCGGCCGAAAGCTCTTGGAGAAGAGCTCGGTCGCATGTGAGGAAGCTCTTCCCGAAGCGGGAAAGACCCCCGTATACGCGCCGGGCGCAATCTTGCACGTCGGCATTCCCGGAGCAGGTTTCCGCCGCCGCCTCTTCGATCCTCGCACCGAGCGCGTCGTTCAGCACAGCCACATGATCATCCAGGAAACTCGCGGACCGGGAGAGCATCTCCCGGCATCGCTGCCCATCATGGGCCTCGTAGGCATCTTGGGCGCACTGCGCCAACTTCGCCATGAAATCGCATTCGGTGGCAATATGATCATCGGGCTCCGAGCCCTTGTTCCTTGCAACGAACCCCGCTGCGCCGTAGGCGTCGCGCACGGCGAGGGTGCAGGCTTGGAACACGAGGCGGTCGGGGCTCACATACACCGATTCCCAGGGGGCAACGCGCGTGCCGATGCCGATGAAGCACCAGTTGAAAGCTCGCTGTGCTTGATCGAGGCCGCAAGCCTCGATTTCCGCTGCAAGCTCCATGCGCAGATCGCTCAGGGAAGCGGCGTTGTCGCCATCATCGGCGCCATCGTCCATCATGCGGCAAAGCGTCTCCAACTCAGAAGACTTCACCAACGACAGCGTCGCCTCGTCAAGCGGCGCATCCCAGCAGCGCGCCAGCAAGGCATACAAGGCGCGGCGCGCGCCGAGCAGCGCCAACACCGTATCGCGATCATCTCGCTGTTCCATACCAAATCTCCTTACTATCACGCGCGAAGCGCCGGGCCAACGCAACTCGCTGACCCGGCGCGAATAGTGCGGCACGGCGGAGGGAGGGAGTGCCGCCGCGCCGCTCAGATGGCCTACACCAGGACGGCGACCCAGTCCTCCTCCAAAGCGGCCGGCTTCGCGTCGATAGCCACCGACGGGCCCGTCGCAGGCTCGGGCAGAACGGCAATCTTATCAACGGAGCTGCCGTGCTTGGCGCGCAGCTCGTCGATATCGCCGAACTCGAGGGCACGCATGGGGCAGGAGGATACGCAGGCGTTCTCCTCACCGTTCTTGCGGATGCTCAGACAGGCGTCGCATTTGCCGACAATGCCGAGCTCGGGGCGAATCTGCGGCACCTCGTAGGGGCAGGACTTAACACACGTCTCGCAGCCGATGCACACCTCGTCGTCATGCTGAACGGTGCCGTCCTCCTCGTCGATGAACATCGCGCCCGTGGGGCAGTTCGCCACGCAGGCCGGGCTCTCGCAGTGATTGCAGGAATGAGTCAGGTGATAGAGCATCGATGTGGGGAACTCGCCCGTTTCGAAGCTGTCGACCTTGCGATAGATCGTGCCGATCTCCAGGTCGTTCTTGTCCTTGCAGGCCACCTGGCAGGTGCGGCATCCCGCACACGCATCCTGGTTGAAATAGAATCCCTTACGCGCCATTGCTTACTCACCATCCTCTTCGAAGAAGACAACCGGGGCCTTCTCGACGTCGTCGACAATCGTGCCGGTGTACTTTTCCACCTTGGCAATAACGCTGTTGTAGCCGGAGGTGCCTTGGCCGGTCACCACGCCGCCCGTCAGCGTGTTGGACGCACCGCCGATATCGCCGCCGGCCGCCTCATCGTACTCGTACCAGCCGCCCCACGGCACCACCAGAGTGCCGGGCATCTGACGCGAGGTAACCGACACCTTGCGGATGATGCAGCCGGTCGGACTCGTCACCTTCACCGCATCGCCGGTCTGAATGCCCAGATCGCGCGCATCGGAGGCGGCCATGATGACCGGGTTCTTGATAGTCTCGCGCAACTGCGGCACGTTATCCATCGTGGACGCCACGTCGCGCAGGGTCTTCAGACAGAACACCTGGAAGGGATACTCGCCCTTAACGCCCTTGTCGAAGTCGGAGAACGTGGCCTCATAGCCCATGGCCTTCTCCTTGTACACAGCCAACGGGTCCACCTCGCCGTAGCCCATGGCCGTCAGCGTGTCGCCCATCTTCTGGGAGTAAATCTCGAACTTCCCGCTCTCGGAGTTCTCAGAGGGATTTGCCTCCGGATCGTCGCGGAACGCCTTGAAGGGAATGTGCGTGTAGGTATCGCCGTCGGTGCGGTGCACGGTGACAACGCCCTGCTCGCAGAACTCCTTTAGCGCGATCTGACCCTCCTGGGGCTCTCCCTCGACACCCCATTCATCCAGGTCGGCCTGGGTGATGGTCACAAGCGGGATGGGAGTCTCACCGTCCGCGGGGTCGAACACGGTGGAGCCGGCAATCTGGTTGAAGAACTGCTGCTTCTCGCTACCGCAGTAGAAGTCTTCCTCCGTGAACCCGAACAGCGGAGCCAAGCCGCGCACGACGTCCTGGTCGCTGCGGGCCTCGCCGATAGGATCGCACACCTGCTGGGCGATAGTGATGGTGTCGCGGCCACCATCGGCGGAAATGCGGCCCGGGCGCTCCCAGGGCGTGGTCACCGGCAGCACGATATCGGCATAGATGGAAGGCGGATTGGGCGCCCAGGCATGGGCCACGACGAAATCGACTTTGCGGAACACCTCGATGCCCTTGTCGATGTTCTCGTTCGAACCCAGCCAGCCGATACCCGTCGCGTAGATCACGTGGATATCGCAGGAGCGCTTCTCGGCGATGGGATCCAGGTTGTCGAAGCCGTAGCCGGGCATGCGACCGTTGTAAGTGTACTCGCCCTTGAGAATGGAGTCCCACAACTCGCCGGTGTTGATGCACTCGTCCAGCGCATTCTCGATATCGGGATTGCCCGAGCCGCCTGTGGAGAACAGGCGCGGGCCGCCATCGGCCGTCATGGCATCGCAGCTGATGCCGCACATATGGCCCTCTTTGCCGAAATGGCCGGTCATGGAGCCCAGCGTCATGAACAGCTGGGAGAGATGGTCGGTATCGTGACGACGGGAGGGCGCCCAGGAGGTCACAATGGAAACCTTCTTCTCGGGCTTCAGCTCGTAGGCCAAGTCGTGAATCTGCTCCGCGGAAACGCCGCAGAGCTTCGAGGCCCATTCGGGCGTCTTCGGCGTCTTGTCATAGGTGCCGAGCACGTAATCGCGGAAATTACGCTTCGGATCGGCGCCCTTCGGCATGGAGTCGGCGTCGAAACCGATAGTGCAGCGGGAGAGGAAATCCCAGTCGATGAGCGGGTTGGTCGCGAGGTCGTCTTCGGTGATCAGCACATAGGCGATGCCGAGGATAAGCGCGTCGTCCTGACCGGGATAGATGGGAATCCACTCGGCGTTCAGCATGGCATAGGAGTCGTTGTAACGAGGGTCCACGGCGATGAACTTGGCGCCGGCCTGCTTGACCTGTTCCCAGTACCAGGACTGAGTGCCGCAACCTGACCAAGCCGGATTCACGCCGAACATGACCACCGTCTCGCTCTTGGCCATGGTCAGGCGATCGTTGCAGACGGCCTTGCCGTGATGGTGATAGCCGTTGAAGCGCACCGACAGCGAGTAGGAGCCGAAGGAATGGGTGCTCCAGTAGGTCGTATAGCCGCCGAGCTTGTTCAGCAGGCCAGTGACCTCACCGTGAGCGAGAATGGATGCGGGCCCGTAGGTGTCGATGGCCCTCTGAAGCTCATCGTGAATGATCTGCAGGGCCTCATCCCAGCTGATGCGCTCCCACTCGTCCTTGCCGCGCATTGCACCGTTGGGATTATCGGAGCTCCAGCCCTTGCGCTTCATGGGGTACTTGATGCGATCGGCGGAGAACACGTGCTTGCGTTGAGAACGACCGCGCAGACAGCCACGACGCTGCGGATGCTCCACGCTGTCCTCGTGAGAGTCATCGGACTTCTGACGAAGAACAACACCGTCCTTCACCAGACCCATATTGCGGCACGCTGCGGTACCGCATCCCAGCCAGCAGGAAACAGGCTGCCAAACGGCACCCTCCTCGGGATTGGCGCCCGCTTCGGCAGCGCCCGTCTCCGAGAGCTCCACCGCATTCTCGCTTTGGGGCGAGCAGCCAGCCAACGCACCCGTGAACGCCGCCGCTGCCGTCACGGCAGCACCAGCCTTCACAAAACCGCGGCGGCTTACCGATGCTTCGGCGGCTCGGTCTAGATAGCCCATGGTTTATCCTCCTCTTTTCTCTCTGAACGCGAAGTCTCGCTTTCCCCGGCGGCCGAGGCGCACCAGCTGCACCACCCCGCCGCCTGACCGCTCCCTTCTCCTTACCGGGTAGCAAGCCAGTAAGGACAAGTTATTCGGCTTCCGAGGAAAGGGCCATAAACCAAATCTCATATCTTTCCGACAAGTTATTACGAAATTATTACTAGGAAGAGTTTTACCTGGTCAAGATCATATCGACATCTCGTCATTTTTTCCATGCCCCATTTCCCGCGTTCCCTGAAATAAAGTAGACTTTACCCAGGGGAAAAGGGGTTGGAAATAGTTCGAGAGGGGGTTCCCATGCGCATCAAGCTTCGCACGAAGATCGCCGTGCTCGTGCTCGGCGTGGTGACGGTGTTCCTGTGCGCCAACGTGCTGTGGGAATCGGAGCGCTCCGCGAAGCTGGAGGAGGCCGAGCTGGTGCAGCAGGCCCGGGCGTTGTCGGCCAACATGGAGGCCGTCTGGGAGTTCATGAACAAGAACCAGGACAAGATCAACTACGACAGCGCCGGCAACTTCGAGTTCAAGGGCCTGCAATGCTCCATCGCCGGGCGCTCGGTAGGCGCGTTCTTCTCCCGCGACACCGACTACTCGGTGCGCTACGTGAGCGATACGCCGCGCAACGTCGCCGACACACCCGACGCCTTCGAGCAGGCAGCCATCGACGCCTTCCGCGCCAACCCGCATCTTACGGAATATTACGAATTCGCCGAGGTAGATGGCCGCCAGGTGTTCCGCTTCGCCGAGCCCATGGACCTCGAGGCGAGCTGCCTGTCCTGTCACGGCGAGCCGGCCGGCGAGATCGACCTTTCCGGATACCCGCGCGAGGGCCTGCCCGACGGCTACGTCTATGGCGCGCTTTCCATGGAGATCCCCACCGAGGCCTTCGTGGCAGCCTCCCATCAGAACGCCGCGCTTAACATCGGCTTCTCGCTGGCGCTCATTGTTGCCTGCGTCGCCATCATCTCGGTAGCCATGTCTCATTTGGTCACGCGTCCGCTCACCCAAGTGCGCTCGGCCATGGAAGAGGTGGGAGAAGGCGACTACTCGGCCCGGCTTCCCGTGGACAAATCGTCTGACGAGATGACGGTGCTCTCCAGCGGGTTCAACGAAATGGCCGCCCAGCTGGAGAAGGCAGCGGGGCACCTGGAGGAGCTCGTCGCCGAGCGCACCCTTGCCCTGGAGCATGCCTACGGCGAGCTGGAACGCCAGAGCATGGCCTTGGAGAAGGCCAACGAGGCGCTGACCGAGGAGAACCAGTACCGCAGCGATTTTTTGGCCATGATGAGCCACGAGCTGAAGACGCCGCTGGCCGCGTCCATGGCCTTCGCCGATATCCTGCGGGAGCGGCGCGCGGCGGGAGGAGCCCCCACGGCCGAGGACGAACGGCTGTGGCGCGAGATGGAGGGCAACCACAAGACGCTGCTGTCGCTTATCAACAACATCCTGGAGATGGCCCGCATCGACGCCGGCCGCGAGAGCTTCCATCCCGAGCTCATGGATATCGGCGACGTGGTGGGCCTCGTGCAGACCACCATTGCGCCTTTGGCCGGTCAGAAGTCCATCGCCCTGGAGTGTCGCGTGGGCAACGTGCCGCTGTTCGTGGCCGATGCCGAGAAGCTGCGGCGCATCGTGGAGAACCTCATGAGCAATGCCGTGAAGTTCACGCCCGCCGGCGGCCGCATCGTGTTCGCCGTGGAGCACCGCGCCGAGGCGGGACTCATCGAGCTTTCCGTGGCCGATACCGGCTGCGGCATTCCCGAGGCGAGTCAGGCCACCATCTTCGACCGCTTCGTGCAGGCCGACAGCTCATCCTCGCGCGCCTACGGCGGCAGCGGACTGGGGCTCGCGCTCGTGCGCGAGCTGGCCGAGATGCACGGGGGTACCGTGGCCCTTGAGAGCGCCGTCGGCGAGGGGTCCACCTTCACCGTGAGCATCCCCGACGACATTCCCCTGATAGACGCCACGGACGAGAGGGCCGCGAACGTAAACGCCCGCGACGAGGAGCCGCGCGAGGGCCACGTGGGAGAGGAGACCCATGGATAAGATTCTACTCATCGACGACGATCCGAGCCTGCAGCTGGCGTTGCGGCACCTGGTGACCGAGGCAGGCTACGCCTTCTGCTGCGCCGGCAACGGGCGCGAGGGCCTGGAGCTCATCGACGCGGAGCGGCCCGACCTGGTGCTCTTGGACGTCATGATGCCCGGCATGAACGGCTACGACGTGTGCACCGCCCTGCGCGAGCGCGGACAGCGAGTGCCCATCGTCTTCCTGTCGGCCAAAGGCGACATCGTGGACAAGTCCATCGGGTTCAAGGCCGGCGGGGACGACTACCTGGTGAAGCCCTTCGACAACAGCGAGCTTCTGCTGCGCATCGAGGCGCACCTGCGCCGCCACAAGGGCGACCTGGCCTTCGCCCGGGCCAGCGCCCAGAACGGCTACACCACCGTGGGCGACCTGTCCATCTCCTTCGGGAAGTACCTTGTGGAGAAGAACGGCCGCGCGCTCGACCTGACGAGCAAGGAGTTCGAGATCCTGGCGCTTCTGGCCGCCAACCCGGGCCAGGTGTACACGCGCCAGCAGATCTACGAGCACATCTGGGGCGAGGGGGCCGTGGTGGACGCGAACTCCATCACCGTGTTCATCCGCCGCATCCGCGAGAAGATCGAGGACAACGCCAGCCAGCCGAAGTACCTGCTCACCGTGTGGGGCGTCGGCTACAAGTTCGCAGAGTAAAGGGTCGCGACGGGCTCCCGGCCAGAGTAGCACGTGAATGCGGCCAGCACCCTGGCTAGCGGATCGATCTGCCTTCGCCCGCTCCTCATTCCAGCCGATAGCCGAAGCGCCAGACGGTTTTCAGGTGCACGGGGTTGGAGGGGTCGGGCTCGATCTTCATGCGGATGCGCCGGATGTAGACGGGAATGGAGATGTTGCTGTTCTCGTACTCCTGGCCCCATAGCGCCTCGATAAGATCATCGCGAGTGAACACGCGGCCGGGATTGTCGGCCATGAGTGACAAGATCTGGAACTCCTTGGGCGTAAGCGCCACCGTCTCATCATCTACTTGAGGCGCCTCAGTCACAGCGCCCGTTGCGGGGGTTTCTCGCCAGCATCGCCAGCGGGGGCCGTGCCGGTGCAGCCTACCAGGGCCATGCCGCCGGCAAGAACACCGCACAGGGCGACGACGGTCACGCCCATGCCCAGTCTCTTCTTTTCCATCGCCTCCTCCTTACATTCGTCTTCAGCCAAACCGATACGAGAAGCATACGCCTGCGACCTCGCCATCCCCGTAGAGGCAGATTTGCATTGCGATTGCGAATGCGCAATCAAAAACTTTGCTCGCCTCCATGATAGAAGGCGGAAGGCTCCCCTCCCATAGCTGAGATGTTGCCCAGGTATTGCGCTTTATGACTTGGCCGCGGCTTGACCCCTCAAGACTGTGGCGCATATTCCCCTTGACAGTTACATTGTCCATGTGTTATACGTTTTACATATCAGAGAAAGGACCGCTATGGACAACACCTTAGTCAGCGCCCGGGTGCCTCGGGCAAAGAAGGACGCAGGGGTCGGCGTGCTAGCGTCCCTTGGAGCGACCACGTCCGATCTCATAAACTGTGCCTTCGACTACGTGCTCTCGCATCGCGAGCTACCCACCGCACTAGCACCCAGCAGGCAAAGTCAAGCAGATTTCGCCCGCTTCGTCGAAGAGAGCACGCTACCCGTTCGCTGGGAAGAAGACGCCCCTGAGGGAGATTATCGTGCCCTTATCCGCGATCGTCGATTGGCCGACTATGAATCTCTTGCTTGACACCAATGTGCTGATCGACTACCTCGGCCGAAAGGAACCGTTCTTCGCCAATGCCGAGCGTATTGTAGCCGCAGGTTTTTTCGGCGATGCCACCCTGTGGATGGCGGCGCAATCCCCCAAAGATGCGTTCTATGTGCTTGAACGCTATATAGACTCCCAGCGCATCCAGCAGGCCCTACTGAAGGCCTACGAGATTATCACCCCTGTTGCGCTCACCGCTGACGACCTTGCCACTGCCGCACGACTTCAGTGGGACGATTACGAGGACTGTCTCGTCGCCCTCGCCGCGCAGAAAGCCCGCGCCGATTATCTCATCACGCGCGATGCCAAGGGATTCGAGCGCTCCATGGTGCCCGCCCTCTCCCCCAACGAATGGCTCGTTCTCAGAGAACGCGATGGGATCATCTACGACGCCGTCGATCTGCCGCCCGAGGAAGAGGTCGGCCCCTAAGGCATCGCAACCCCTTCCCCGAGCTCCTCCCCATCAGCAGCCTACTCGCCGCCCAGGCGGTAGCCGAAGCCCCAGACGGTCTGCACGTAGAGGGGGTTCGAGGGATCGGCCTCCACCTTCTCGCGGATGCGGCGGATGTAGACGGGAATGCTCACCGAGGCCGCGTCGTACTCGCGCCCCCACACCAGTTCGATGAGGTCCTCCCGGGTGAACACCTTCCCGGGGCTTTCGGCCATGGTCGCCACGATCTGGAACTCCTTCGGTGTAAGCGCCACCACACGGCCACCCACCGCCACCTCGCAGCGCCGCGGATCGATGGTCATGGCGCCCACGACCACCGTCTGGCCTACTGCCGAGGGCGTCGCCCCCTCGCCGCGACCGCGCCGCCGCAGCAGGGCCTCGATGCGCAGCAGCAGCTCCTCGTCGTTGAAGGGCTTCACCATGTAGTCGTCGGCACCCGCGTGGAAGCCGATCTTCTTGTCGACGATGTCGCCTTTGGCCGTGAGCATGAGCACCGGGGTGTCGGGCGAGAGCTCGCGAATGCGCTCGCAGGCTTGGTAGCCGTCCATCCAGGGCATCATCACGTCCAAGATAACCAGGTCGGGCCGCTCTCGCACGAACCGCTCCACAGCCTGGGTTCCGTCGGCCGCCGCGCAGACCTGGTATCCGGCACGATGCAAGATGATGCCCACGGCCTCGCGCAGATTGTCCTCGTCATCGGCAAGCAGAATCTTCGCCATCGTCTTCCCTTCCTTCCTCGCCCACGACCAAGGGCACGATTGCCGTGAATACCGACCCCTCGCCCACGGTACTTGCCACTGAAACCTCGCCCCCGAGCCGCTCGACGAGGCCCTTTACCAGATACAGCCCCAAACCGCTTCCCGGTGTGCCGCCGCAGCCCTCGTAGGGCGCGGCGCGGGCGAACTTCTCGAATATGCGGACGGCGTCCTCCGGCGCGATGCCGCAACCTGTATCCGCCACGACCAAGCGCACGCGATTCTCCGCAGGGTCGAGCTGCGCCGCCACTGCGACCGACCCTCCCGGCTCCGTGAACTTCAGGGCGTTGCTCACCAGGTTCAAAACCACCTTGCGAAGCGCCTCTCCATCGGTGCGCATGACGGGGATGGCGGGATCGACCGATTTGGACAGCGCTACGCCCTGTTGCAGAGCCAAAGGATCGGCCACAGCAAACACCGCCCCTATCACGTCCACCAAGTCCACTTCATCGATCTGCAGCGACAGCCGCCCCGCCTCCAGACGCGCCACATCAATGGTGTTGTTCACCATGGCGAGCAGCACCGACGAGCTCTCCTTGATCTTGCCCACCAGCCGCTCCTCCTCGGCGTCGCGCACCCGGTCGCTCTTCTCCCAGATGTCGGTGAACGCGATGATGGAGGACAGCGGCGTGCGCAGCTCGTGGCTCATGAGCGCGAGGAAGTTCGACTGCTCCTCGTTCTCGCTGGCAAGCTGCTCGTTGGCCGCCTCCAGGGGTACGGCGACCCAGCGGCGCAGCACCAGCGACAACGACACGGCAATGGTGAGGGCCAACAGCACGAAGAAGGCCACCGAGCGCACCTTGTCCGCGGCGGCCTCGCGCACGTAGGAGCCCATGGGAATGACCATGGAGACCGCGCCCGCCACATCCCCGATCTCCATACCCTCCTTGATGAAGCCGGTCACATCCTTCTCGCCCGCCGGACCGCCGTGGCATTCCAGGCAGTTGTTGCGCACGGTGAGCACCGACGAATATCGGAGCACCGGGGCGCCGTTCGTCTCAGACATCTCGTAGTACTCCGTGGAACCGCCCACCGTGAAATGGTTCAGGGCACGCTGCTCGAACCCGTCGGGAGCATCGGTGCCCGTGCGCGGGTTCTCGCGCACGTAGCGGATGACGTATCCGTCGGAGGTCTGGGTGAACCGACGCGCGATGCCCTTGCCCGCGACGGCGCAGTACACGTTCTTGAAGTCGTAGCTACCGTCCTTGTCGGTGTTGATGGCCGTCTGGGCATCGTCGATATAGTCCCAGGCGGCAGTCATCTGCTTGTTCAAGGTGCGGGCCTCGGCGAGCACCTTGGTCTCCACCTCGCACTGTTCGGCGCCATCGCACCAGACGAGGTAGACTGCGCCGGCCGCGCCGACGATCACGGCGATCACCACCGCCACGCGAAGCGACAGCGTCCGCAGGCTCGGGGGTTTGCGTGTTGCGTCCATGGTCACATCCCAACGGGAAAGGGGAACGGCGCCCCTCGCGGCGCGCCGTTCCCCGGGAGGGGCACTGTCTGTCTCTCGGCGTTGCTAGCTCAGCGCGGCGATCATCTCGTCGCAGAGCACGTCGGCCTTAGCGGCCAGGTCGTAGAACTGCGGGGCGTTGTGCACCACCTTGGTGCCCATGCCGTTGTTGCCGCCGCGAATATGCTGCAGGTAGCCGTCGGCGGTCTGGTACTTCGTGCGTACCTCGGCAAGGTCGGCGTCGGGCGTACCAGCAGCCGTCTTGGCGGCCAGCAAGTCGTGCGCCTGGTCGAGCTTGGCCTTCACGGCCTCGTAGGTGGCGGTGGCGTCAGCCTGCTTGTCGCGCACCATCTTCACCATCTCGTCAGCGGTCTTGATACCCTGGCTCTCGTGGCACTCCAAGCACTTGGCCAGCGAGTCCGGGTTCTCCAACGGAGAGCCGGAGGCGTGGTGGTTGGTGTAGGTGGTGCCGCCCTCAGTGGACTGTGGCATATGGCAGGTCACGCAGTCGACGCCCAGCTCGGCCATGGGGCTCGTGTGGGCGAACTCCACCTCGTCGTGGTCGAAGCACACGAGCTTCACGCCGATCTCCTCGTCCAGCGTGGTGATGTCATCCTCGTTCACGGCCTTGATAAGCGAGTCCACATCGGTGCCGTACTTGTAGGCGGAGAACTTCTGGAACACCTCGTCGTCGGTGATGGCATGACGGTAGTCGAGCGAGTTGTGGCACTGGCCGCAGGCCTTCTCGTTATCGGAGAACTCGTCCAAACCGTCGCGACCCACTGTGTTGAAATAGGTGAACGTGGAGGTGGGCTTGGTGCCGGGCATATCGCCATGGCAGATGTTGCAGGCCCAGATCTGGCCGTCCATTGAATCCATGAACTCCTGGTCGACCTCCTGGGTGAAAATCTCGGGACCTCGCTGCTCCAGCACCTGGTCAAAGGTGCCCGATTTGCAGGAATAGCAGCCCATCTTGAACGTCTGGGCTTTCACCTGACCCAATTCATCCTCGTCGATAACCCACTGGTGGCTCGCCTCATCGTAATGGAAACCACTGATCTGGTACATACCATCGCCGTTGGTATCGGTCGTGCCGTCTTCGTTAGTGGTGATGAGCGCCGAACCGTCGCGCACCACTGGCGCGAACAGCTTCGCCTTCAGGTCGTAGTGGCCATGATGCTTGCCGTCGGCCTTCACCGGGCTCTGATGATACGAGTTGTACTGAAGCGGGAACTGCTCGGCCCATTTGTCGAGATTGCCCGAGGCAATGCCGGCAGATTCCTCCGCCGTCGATTCCGCCGCGGCGGGTGCCGGCGCGTCGCCGCCCGTGGATGGCGCCGGCGTAGCCTGGGGAGCGCATCCGATAAGGCCCCCGACCCCCACCATGGCGCACAGCGATACAACCGCGACCGCCGCACCGACTTTCCTACGTACGTCTATCATGATTCCTCTCCTTCCGAAAACAATGCCCCGAATATGAGAGAAATCCTACGCTCGCCAGTCGGCAAATCCCATAGCTGGGATATTGCCAAGTCATTGCGATTTGTTAATAACTTGCCTTAAGGTAAGCGGGCTCAGGAGGAAAGCCTGCAAAATAGCAGGCGATCGGCTGTCGCGCTCGCCCCGCCATATGGGCAATATCGTCGCGAACGACCCCTAACAACCGCCGCCGACTTCGAACTCCGCCAACAGCAGATCGCGGTACGAGGCGTCCTCGGCTGCCCGCTTCGCGTCGTCGAGCCGCCCTTCGTCAATGAGGTAGGATACGAGACCCCCGAACTGGTCCATGCCCTTCTGCACGCCCTCTTCCAAGCCCTCCGCTCTTGCTTGACGGCAGCGCATCTCCGTGTCCTGCTCATAGGTAAGCACCCTCGTCACCCACTCTCGGTCTTGGTTGTACCTTTCGACGAACACAGGGCGGCGGGGATCCTACCCGATACCGCCGTAGAAGATGCCGAGCACGATGACCACGGCGGTGATGCCCACGAACACGTAACGGGTCATGAAGTTGAACCACTTCCCCAAGGGCTTCGCGCGCCCGAGCTCCGCCTGCTGCTTCGCGAAGCCCGCCGGGCACACCCAGAAGAACATGACAGCCGCCAGGAACGCTCCCACGGGAATGACGTAGATGGAGATGACGTCCATCCAATCGCTCACGGCGCTGCCGCCCTCGATGAACAAGCCCACGGCCACAGCAGCCACGGCAACGATGCCCACCGATACCACCCGCGACAATCCCAGCTGCCCCTGGAGCGCCTCCACGGGCGCCTCGAACAGGTTCATGAGACTCGTAATGGCAGCAAACACCACGGCCACGAACAGGATGATGGCGAAGACGCCGCCAAAGGGCATCTCCTGGAACACCTGGGCCAGGGTGATAAACAAAAGCGGCGGCCCGGAGGATACATCGAGCCCGAAGGCGAACACCGCCGGCACCACCACGCAGGCGGCCACCAGACCGGCAATGGTGTCGAAGATGGCGACGTTCTTCGCCGCATCCACCACATCCACGTCCTTCTTGAGGTAGCTGCCGTACACGAGTGTGCCGCAGCCGGCCAGCGACAGGCTGAAGAAGGCCTGGCCCAGGGCGTATACCCAGGTAGTGGGGTTCAACAGCGCCTCCCAGCGAGGCACGAGCAGATACATATAGCCCGCTTCCGCCCCCGGCAGCGTGGCCACGCGAATGGCAATGATGACGAACAGCACGAAGAAGGTGGGCATGAGCACCTTGTTCGCCTTCTCGATGCCGCGGGACACGCCGAGGATCATGATGCCGAAGGTGACGGCCAGGCCCAGCAGGTGAAAAGTCACATTGCCGAAATCCGACGCCATGGCCCCGAAGAAGGCGCCCGTATCGGTTTGGGCCATGAGCTCGCCGGTCAGGGCCGAGAACAGGTAATGGCACGCCCAGCCGAGCACCACCGCGTACCCGATGGCCAGGGCCAGCGACCCCAGCGTGGGAACGAGGCCGATGATTTTGCCGATGCGGTTGCCGTTCCTCACGCCGCGCATCTCCATCGCCTTGCCGAAGGCGCCCATGGGGCCCGTGCCCATGGCGCGGCCGAAGGACATTTCCCCGATCACACCCGTGAAACCGAGCAGCGCCACGAAAATGAGGTACGGAATGAGGAAGGCCGCGCCCCCCAGCTGGGCCACGCGGTACGGGAACAGCCAGATATTGGCCATGCCCACCGCGCTGCCCACGCAGGCCAAGATGAAGCCCGTGTGCGTCGCCCACGTGTCACGCCGCCGTCCGCCCGTCGCGCCCGTCTCCTCGCCGACCTCGATGGCCCGCGCCTCTTCCGCCACGATGTTGTCGCTTCTGTTCGCCACAGCGTCCTCCTTGAAAATTCCGTGCCCACCACTATAGCGAATGACGGGACGTCTGGGCGCGGCTTTTCGTCGGCAGGAGCGCTAGTTGTCGCGGAGGAGGCGTCGGTAGAGCAGCTTGAAGACCACTACGGCCGCCACCATCCACACGGCCGTCACCGCGAGGGGCGCCACCGCAGCCGCCGGCGTCAGGCTTCCGCTGACGATAAGGCGCAGCAGCTCGTCCGCGCCTCCCGTGGGTGCGAAGCACACGACCGCGCGGATATCCTCGGAAAAACTGCCGAAGATGGGCGCCATGGTCAGCAGGAGCACCGGCACGCTGTACAGGCCCGCGGTCATCTGGTCGCGCGAGGCGAGCCCCACTACGAGCGACACCAGGATGACGGGCACCGCCCCCACGCTACCGAGGAGCAGATACCACCCTGCCAGGCTCCACGGAGCCCCCGACACGGCGAAGCACACCAACTCGGTCGCTATGGTCAGGACGAAGGCCACGAACCCCTTGGCCAGCATGAGCTGCTCGGCGCTCACGTTCGCCAGCATGAGCGTGCGCAGGGTGTGCTTCTCCTTCTCCTCGGCCAGCCCGTAGATGAGCGACACAGAGGCGCCCATACCGATGGATAGGCACAGCGACATCGACAGCACGATGTATTGGACGACCGACGTCACCTGGGGGCTCGCGCCCAGGCCTCCGTCGCCGCGCAGCGAACCGGCCAGGCCCATATCCCCGATGAAGAACCGATAGAACACGGCGAACCCCACCGGCATCAGCACGCACAGGATCATGGTCGGGTTCTTGGCGAGATCGGCGGCGTCCTTGGCGATAAGGGCGCCCAACTTGCGCAGATTCGCTTGCATCAGAACTCCCTTCCCGTCAACTCCAGAAACACTTCCTCCAGGTTCGGCTCGTCGGAATGCACCGCGAGCAGCTCGCCGGCACAGGCCAGCTCGGGCAGCTTTGCGACATCGGCGGGGTCTTTGGAGAGCTCCAGCGTGCCGCGCGTGCGGGTGCGCACCGCGATGCGGTTGCGAGCATAGCGCAACTTCAGCTCGTCGGGGTCGTCGCAGGCGGCAATGGCACCGTCGGCCAGGATGGCCACGCGGTCGCATACCGTCTCCGCCTCGGCCATGTCGTGGGTGGTGAGGAACACCGTCGCGCCCCGGGCGCGCAGGTCGGCGAGCAGCTTGTGAACCTCGGCACGGGCCGCAGGGTCGAGCCCGCTTGTCGGCTCATCTAAGAACAGCAGCTCCGGCTCGTGCACGAGGGCCGCCGCAAGGGCCGCGCGCTGACGCATGCCCTTCGAGCAGTGCTTGACGAGCGTCTTGGCATCCTCGGCCAGGCCGAGCCGCCGAAGCAGCATGGGCACCCGACGTCGCCCCACCCCGCGCAGCCGCGCATAGAGCTCCACGTTGTCGGCGATGGACATGCGGTCGTACAGAGCGCTCGTGTCCGACAGGATGCCCACCCGCTCATAGTCGGCCTCTGTCGCGCGCTCGAGGGGGCGCCCCAGCAGGCTGATGCGACCCCCGTCGCGAGAGAGCTGGCGCGTAAGCAGCTTGATGGTGGAGGTCTTGCCGGCTCCCGACGGACCCAGGAAGCCGAATACCTCGCCGCGACGCACCGAGAAGGTGAGGTTGTCGAGCACGCGCTTGTCGCCGAAGCTCAGACCCACCGCCTCCATGGAGAGAATGGCCGCGCTCATCGAGCGGCTTTCAAGGTGCCGACGGCCACGGCGGCGTCGCCGGTCTCGGCCGAGGCGGAGTGGCCGGGCTCTAGGGCGTCCAAGCGCTCGTTCACCCGGGCGAGGCCTTCGTCGATATGGCGCTGCAGGTACACCACCCCCGCGCCGATAAGCACGAAGGCGAAGGCGAGGGCACCAACCAGAATGGTGAGGGCGTGGGTCGTGATCATGGGAAATCCTCTCTTTCAGGGCGCCGTGAGAGCGCCGGTGAACTGACGGGGCCCATGATCGGAAAAGCGACCGCTGCCTGCAATATCTTCTGCACGACGCGCGCATCGGCTGCCCGAGAGGAGCCCACGGGCGCACGAGAGGAGCAGGGCAAGGCCGGCGGGAGGGCCCCGCGCGCAGACTCCGCAGCGGCTTCTACTTCCAGCCGTAACGGTCGCGCATGGCCTCGGCTCGGCCCTTCGACAGCGGCAGCGAGGTATGCGCCGTGTCGGACAGCACGAGGTTGAAGGTATTGCGGGTGTAGCGCTCCACGCGAGCCACCTTCTGCACGTTCACGATATAGGAGCGGTGGCAGCGGAAGAACCCGAAGCGGGTAAGCTCGGCCTCCAGCTCGTCCATGGTGAGGCTCGTGGGGTACAGCTCGCCGCGCACGCTCGCGTAGTTCACCCGGTTGGCACTCTCGATGAAGTCGATGTCGCGAGGGTCGAGCAGCAATGTGGCGTCGCCGGCCTTCGCGGCGATCTTGCACACGCGCACCTCGTCGGAAAAGCCATCGTCCTCCTCGACGTCCGCCTCCTCCACATCGGCCGCGAACAGGCGCCCCTCTTCTTCCCAAAACGCCCGCCCCGGCAAAAGAAGCGCCTCGCGCAGGGGCTGGCCCACGGTGACGAACACGGTGCCGGCCTCATGGCGCTCGGCGATCCACGCCAGCACGAGGGCACGGGAGGAAGCGCTTAAATCCAGCAGGGGCCGTTCGCAGAAGCACAGCTCCGGCTCGAAGAGGCTCATGCGGGCGAAGGCGAGCAGGGCGCGCTGCTCGGGCGCGAGCTTCGCCACCAGAGAGCGGGCGCACCCCTCCAGGCCGAAATGGGCCAGGGCGTCCCCAACCGCCGCGCCGTCCCGTCCAGCGAGCCGGGCGAAAAAGCGCAGGTAGGACCGCGTCGTATCGCGGTCGAAACCGCCGTCGTCTTCCAGAAAGTAGGCACCGCGGCGCGCACCCTGGATCTCGGCGACGGCCTGGCGGGCGCGCAGGCTCGTCTCGCGGGCGCATTCCACGTGCACGCTGCGGCACGCCTGCCCCGCCTCCGCGCGGATGAGCGCTTCGATGGAGGGGTATTCGGTGGCGAAGGTCTCTGAGGCCATGGCTTCTCTTCCCAGTCGGTTGCGCCGTTTATTATAATGGCGAGCGGAAAGATAAGGGAAGGAAAGACGGTCATGGAGCAACAGGAGCGCGCGACGCCGCGCATCATCGGCGCACTTGTCGCGCGGGATGCGGGTTGCGCCCTGCGCAATCCCACGGTGCTTCTGTGCGCGGCGGTGGCCGCGGCCTTCTCATGGCTCTTCGGCGCAACGCTGGCCGACGAGCTGACCGCAACACCCGGCTTCGCCGTTTTCCTCATGGCCTTCGCGACGATCCTGCCCACCCTGGAGGCGGGCGGAGTCGTCACCCTGTTCGCCATGAGCGAGGAGGACGCCCACGGCACCTACGACGTCATGGTGCGTGGAGGCGCGAGCCTGGAGGCCATCGTGGCGGCGAAGGTGATCGTCGGCGCCGCGGGATGCACGGTACTCGTCCCCGTGTGCCTGGCGCTCGCGGGCGCACCTCGGGGCTGTCTTGGGCCGGCCGTGCTGCTGACGGCCGTGGGCAGTCTGCCCGCTCTCGTGCTGTTCTGCGGATGCGGCCTGCGCGCTGCCGACCAGATGCGCACGAACGGATGGGCCTGGCCCCTCGTCGTTGCCGGCATGCTGCCGCTGCTCGGCGCGCTCGGGCCGCAGTGGGCGCCGCTCGTCGCGGCAAGCCCTGTGGGGTTTCTCGCCGGCAGCTGCGTCGCGGCGACCACGGGCACGCCTGACGCCCTGGGCCTTCCCCTCCCCGCGCTCGCAGCCAACCTCGTTGCGTGGCTCATCCTCGCCCTGCTCTGGCTGCGCCGGTGCATGAAGGCGTGGCGCAGCGCCCGAGAGTCGCGCTAGACAGAGGCCTCCACCACGGCGGCGATGGCCTGGGCATGGCGCTCGGCCTCGGCGGGGTCGGCCGCCTCCACCATCACGCGCACTACCGGCTCGGTGCCGCTCGGACGCAGGAGCACCCGGCCGTCGCCAGCGAGCGCCTCCTCCGCGGCGGCCACGGCAGCGGCCACCTCGGCATTGCCGTCCACAGCGTGCTTGTCGCGCACCCGCACGTTGATGAGGGTCTGGGGCATCTTCTCCATCACACGCACGGCCTCGCCCACGGGCTTGCCGGAGCGGATGACCGCTGCCAGGAACTGGCAGGCCGTCATGAGACCGTCGCCCGTGGAATTGTGGTCCAACAGGATCATGTGGCCCGACTGCTCGCCGCCGATGGCGTAGCCGCCCTCGCGCATGGCCTCCAGAACGTAGCGGTCGCCCACCTTCGTCTGCACCACTTCGATGCCCGCCTCGCGCATGGCACGGACGAACCCGAAGTTCGCCATGACCGTGGACACGACCGTGTTGCCGGCCAGCACGCCGCGCTCGCGCATGTCCAGGGCGCACACGGCCTCCACCATGTCGCCGTCCACCACGGTGCCGTCGGGGCACATGATCATCACGCGATCGGCATCGCCATCATGGGCAATACCCACATCGGCCCCGCTCTCGGCCAAGAGCATGCGCAAGGGCTCCAGGTGGGTGGAGCCGCACTGCACGTTGATATCCATACCGTTGAAGTCGTCGTTGATGACGATGACCTCAGCACCCAAGCGACGCAGGGCCTCCGGGCTCGTCAAGGCGGCGGCCCCATGACCCGTATCCAAAGCGATGCGCAGGCCGGAGAAATCAAGGCCCTGCTCGCCGATGGAGCGCACCACGTGATCGATGTAGATCTCGCGGGCCTGCTCCAAGGGCACGGTCACGCCGAGCGAGCCGCCCGAGGGCATGGCGATCTCGGACGCAAGATAGCTCGTGGCATCGGCGGCGAGCAGATCGGTCGCCTCTTGGGATGCCCCCCACGCCGCCTCTTCCATGCGGGCCACCTGGCCTTCCAGGCCACCAGTCGTGATAAAGCGCTCGATCTCGTCCTCAACGGCATCGGGCAGCTTAAAGCCCGCCGAATCGAACAGCTTGATGCCGTTGTACTCCGGCGGGTTGTGGGACGCGGAGATGACCGCGCCGCCGGCCGCCCTCATCTCGCGCACGAGCAGAGCCACGCCCGGCGTGGGGATGATGCCGGCCTCGAGCACCGTGCCCCCGGCGCTCATGATGCCCGCGGAAAGAGCCGCGCCCAGCATGTCCCCCGAATAGCGCGTATCACGCCCGACCACGATGGTCTTTCCCAGATACATAGCGGCCGCCTGGCCCAGACGATAGGCCATCTCGCAGGTGAGCTCCACGTTGGCGATGCCGCGCACGCCGTCGGTTCCAAACAGTCGGGCCATGTTACTTTCCCCTTCTCACATATTCCCCATGCAGGCACACAGCGCCAGCGGGGCGTTCCTCGTCGGTCATGCGCATGTTCAATTCGGCGGCGAACTCGTCAAGCGAGATGCCATAGCGCTCGAGCACTACCAGCAAATGATACACCACGTCGGCCGCCTCGTAGCGCAGATGGTCCACCGCCTCGCCGTACTCGGGCGGAAGCTGCACCGAAAGGGGCTGCAGCTCGGCCGCGGGGCCACCCTGGCCCAACGTCTCGCTCTGGTCGTCAGCGGCCTTATCGCCAGCAGCCTGCAAAGCCACGGCAGCGGCCAGCGACGAGGTGGCCCAGCCCTCCACGTCCTTGGCGGCCAGGGCCACTTCCCCGGCCTCTTCCATAACCTTCTTCAGCACGCCGTCCACGTTGCCGGCCAGAAGCCGGTGGGTGTAGCTCGTCTCGTCAGCCTCGCGCCGCGCGGCAATTGCAGCACCGAGCGCTTCCAGCGTGGCGCCGATCTGCGAGGTCGGGGGAACCTCGCCTTTAGGGATGTACGTCTTATCAACCATTGAGTTCAGCGCTTTCTCTTCAAAGTCGAGCGTGATATACTATCGATACTGGCAAAGCCTGAGTGACCTTACAGCGGTCGGGCGGCGCAAGTGGTTGATTTAAGGGTCAGTGGCAGCTGGCCCTTATTTCTTTCCTCTTCCGTCGTCTTCTCGTTTATGCTCCCTCCATGTTCGCCATACTTCAAGTATGAACAAGGCAACGGTCGAAACCATCGCCAGCACGTTAAGAGTTTCATGAACTACGTCCATAGGCAACACTCCTCTCGAAGCGCCGCCCACGTTCGGACTTTGCCAGCCTGTCTATGATACCCGTACAACAAGAAGAAGGTGACCCGCACGGGCCACCTTCTCCAAATCACTCAATGCGAATGCGGGCCGTCGGGCCGATCAGGCCTCCTCGGGCTCCAGGTCGTCCAGAGCCGGCGACGTCAGGCGCTCCTTCGGCGCAGCCTTGCCCCGCAGCGAAAAGGAGGGGCGATTTCTCGCCCCTCCTTCCAAATGGAATAACTTTATTCCGTCGCCGCGAAGGCTCTAGTCCTCCTCGCCGTCCTCCATGCGCTTGTTGGAGGCAGCTTCCTCCTCGGCGCTGGTCAGGCCGAAGCCGAAGGAGCCCAGGCCCCCGACCGAGCCGAGCAGGGCATCCAGCTCCTCCAGGTTGCGCTGGTAGGAACGGGGCGGCAGGGCCTCGCCGAGCATCTCCTCGCCGTCGGTGTTGAACACCGGCGGCTCGTCGCCACCGATGAGGATGGTGTCGTCAGGCGAGAACACCATATCGAGCAGCTGGCTCATGTCGTCGGAAGAAGCCGCGAGGTCGTCCTCGATCACGTGCATGAGGTCGCGGGCCTCCAGGCCCTCCTTCAGCTCCTCGATGGCCTTCACGCCGATGCCCTCGATGCGCAGCAGATCCTCCTCGGTGTGGCCGAGCAGGTCGGCCACGGTCTCGATGCCCGCCTCGGAGAACTTGTTCGCCCAACGCTGGGACACGCCCAGATCGTCGTAGATGTACAGGCGCGCGTCCTCGTCGGACAGGTTGTGGCCGCGGTGGCCCGAAAGAGCGCTGTAGTAGCCGCCGAAGGAGCCCGCGGAGTTGAAGTAGCCGTCGTTATCCAGCGACCAATCCTGGGGCTGGGGCAGCAAATCCTCGATCTCGCGCAGGGCATCGGGAGCGAAGTCGGGCAGGGCGTCGCCGGACACATCCTCCACCGGGCGGCCCTTGTAGGTAAGGCGCACGTCGCGGTAGCGGCGCAGGCCCGTGCCGGCCGGAATCGGCTTGCCGATGATGACGTTCTCCTTCAGGCCGGCCAAGTGGTCGGTCTTGCCCTCGATGGCGGCATCGGTGAGCACCTTGGTGGTCTCCTGGAACGATGCGGCCGACATCCAGGAATCCGTGGCGAGCGATGCCTTGGTGATACCGAGCAGCAGCGGCTGGCCCACCGGGGGCTCCTTGCCCTCGGCGATGAGCTCGTTGGCCACCTTCTCGAACTCGAAGCGGTTGACCTGACGACCGGGCAGGAAGTCCGAGTCGCCGGCGTCGAGCACGGCCACCTTGCGCAGCATCTGGCGCGCGATAACCTCGATGTGCTTGTCGTTGATGTCCACGCCCTGGGACACGTACACGCCCTGGACCTGGGACACGATGTAGCGCAGCGTGGTGTTCGGGTCGGTAAGGCGCAGCAGGTCGTGCGGGTTCACCGAACCCTTGGTGAGCTGCTGGCCCACCGTGACCTCGCACCCGTCGAACACACCCGGCAAAAGCTGGGCGCGGGCGCTCACCACGTACTCGCGGTAGTTGCCCTCCTGGTCGTGGATGGTGATGGTCTTGGACATCTTGTCGCCGGCCACCTGCATGGTGCCGGAGATCTCCGCGAGCACCGCCTGGCCCTTGGGCTTGCGGGCCTCGAAGAGCTCTTGCACGCGGGGCAGACCGTGGGTGATGTCCTCGCCGGCCACGCCGCCGGTGTGGAACGTACGCATGGTCAGCTGAGTGCCGGGCTCACCGATGGACTGGGCGGCGATGATGCCCACCGCCGTGCCGATGTTCACCGGACGGGCCGTGGCCAGATCCCAACCGTAGCACTTCTGGCACACGCCGTGCTCAGCGTGGCAGGTCATGATGGTGCGGATGACCACCTCTTCCACGCCGGCCGCGTCGATCTCGCGCAGCTGGGCCATGGAGTGCAGGTAGCTGCCGGCCTCGGCGATGATCTCGCCGGTCTCGGGGTTGGCCACCGGCTCCAAAAGACAGCGGCCCACGAGGTTCTCGTCCACCTCGTTCTTCTCGTTGCGCACCGGGTAGTTCACACCCTCGGTGGTGCCGCAGTCGATCTCGCGAATGATGACGTCCTGGGCCACGTCCACCAGACGGCGGGTCAGGTAGCCCGAGTCGGCGGTACGCAGGGCGGTGTCGGCCAGACCCTTGCGGGCACCGTGGGTGGAAATGAAGTACTCCAGCACGGACAGGCCCTCGCGGAAGTTCGCCTTAATGGGGCGGTCGATGATCTCGCCCTTCGGGTCGGACATCAGACCGCGCATGCCGGCCAGCTGGCGGATCTGCTTGATGTTACCGCGGGCGCCGGAGAAGGCCATCATGTAGATGGGGTTGAACTTGTCGAAGTTCTCCGCCATGGCCTCGCCGACTTCCTCGTTGGCATCGTTCCAGATGTCGACGACCTGCTTGTGGCGCTCCTCATTCGACATGAGGCCCATCTCGTAGTCCTCGTCGATGGCGGCCACACGGGCATCGGCCTGGGCCAGAATCTCCGGCTTGGTGGGCGGGATGGTGGCATCGTAGACCGACACGGTCACGCCGGCGCGGGTGGCATAGTGGAAGCCCGCGTCCTTCAGGCCGTCGAGGATCGGCGGCACCTCGGACAGGTCGTAGGTGTTGGTCACGTCCTCCACCAGACGGCTGATCTCCTTCTTGTTCATCTCATAGTTCAAGAAGGGGTAGTCCGGCGGCAGCACGTCGTTGAAGATGATGCGGCCCACGCTCGTCTCGATGCGCTCGCCTTCCTTGTGATCCTCGAAGGTGTTGAACGCGGTGGCCACCTTCATGTTGTAGGGCAGGCGCACCGAGATCTTGGCCTGAAGGTCCAGATCGGCGCGGGCATCGTAGGCGTTCAGGGCGTCATCGAGGTCGATGAACACACGGCCCTCGCCCGGGAACCCGTCGCGCACGGCCGTGAGGTAGTACAGGCCGATGATCATGTCCTGGGTGGGCACCGTGAGCGGATGGCCGTGGGCCGGGGACTTGATGTTGTTAGAGGACAGCATGAGCACGCGGGCCTCGGCCTGGGCCTCGGCGCCGAGCGGCACGTGCACGGCCATCTGGTCGCCGTCGAAGTCGGCGTTGAAGGCGGTGCAGACCAGCGGGTGCAGCTTGATGGCCTTGCCCTCGACGAGCACCGGCTCGAAGGCCTGGATGCCCAGGCGGTGCAGGGTTGGTGCGCGGTTCAAGAGCACCGGATGGTCGACGATGACCTCTTCCAGCACATCCCACACGTAGCTGGCACCGCGGTCCACGGCGCGCTTGGCGGCCTTGATGTTGGCAGCGTACTCCAGCTCCACCAGGCGCTTCATGACGAAGGGCTTGAACAGCTCCAGGGCCATCTGTTGGGGCAGGCCGCACTGGTGCAGCTTGAGCGAGGGGCCCACGACGATAACCGAACGGCCGGAGTAGTCCACGCGCTTGCCGAGCAGGTTCTGGCGGAAGCGGCCCTGCTTGCCCTTGAGCATGTCGGAGATGGACTTCAGCGGGCGGTTGCCCGGGCCCGTGACGGGGCGTCCCCGACGGCCGTTGTCGAACAGCGAGTCCACGGCCTCCTGGAGCATGCGCTTCTCGTTGTTGATGATGATCTCGGGGGCACCGAGGTCCAGCAGGCGCTTCAGGCGGTTGTTGCGGTTGATAACGCGGCGGTACAGGTCGTTCAGGTCGGAGGTGGCGAAGCGGCCGCCGTCCAGCTGCACCATGGGGCGCAGATCGGGCGGGATGACCGGAATCACGTCCAGAATCATGTCGGAGGGCTTGTTGTCCGACTTCAGGAACGCGTCCACCACCTTCAGGCGCTTCACGGCCTTGGCGCGCTTCTGGCCCTTGCCCGTGGCGATGACCTCGCGCAGCTCCTCGGAGGTGGCCTCCAGGTCCATGGCGTCGAGCAGGTCGCGCACCGATTCAGCGCCCATGCCGCCGGTGAAGTAGTCGCGGTAGCAGGCGCGCATCTCGCGGTAGAGGGCCTCGTCGGCGATGAGCTGCTTCGGCTCGATCTTCAGGAAGGCGTCGAAGGCGTCCTGGCGCAGGGCCTTGCGCTCGTTGAACTCCTCGTAGATGTCGGCGATCTCCTCTTCCACCTCTTCGGGGGTCAGGCGCTCGTCGTCATCGAGGTCGTCGACGAAGTCGTCTTCCTCGGGCACGTAGTCGGTGGACAGCTTGCGAGTGGCCTCGATGAGGCGGTCGCGCTCGGCGTCCAGCTCCTCCAGGTCGGCAGCCAGCTCGTCGCGCAGGTCGTCCACGTCCTCCTCACGGGCCTCCTTGTCCACCGAGGTGATGATGGAGCTGGCGAAGTACAGGACCTTCTCAAGCTCCTTCGGCGGAATGTCCAAGAGGTAGCCCAAGCGGGACGGGCTTCCCTTGAAGTACCAGATGTGGCTCACGGGCGCGGCCAGCTCGATGTGGCCCATGCGCTCGCGGCGCACCTTGGAGCGGGTCACCTCAACGCCGCAGCGCTCGCAGACGATGCCTTTGAAGCGCACGCGCTTGTACTTGCCGCAGGCGCACTCCCAGTCCTTGGTGGGACCGAAAATCTTCTCGCAGTACAGGCCGTCCTTCTCAGGCTTCAGAGTACGGTAGTTGATAGTCTCGGGCTTCTTCACCTCGCCGCGAGACCAGCTGCGCACATCCTCAGCGGAAGCGAGCGAGATGCGCAGGGCGTCGAAATTGTTGACGTCGAACTCGGTCATTATTTAGGCCTCCTCTCCGCCACCGATGAGATCGGTGCTCAGGTCGGACTCAAGACCGCTCATCAAGTCGCCCAGCTCGGCGGCCAGGGTATCGATGGCGTTGGCCTCTTCGTCTTCGGTCTTCTTGGCGTCGGCCGCAATGGCGGCGTACAGAGCCGAATCCTCATCGGCCCCGTCGATCTCGTCCTCGCTGATGGGCTGCATGTCGTGGCCCTCCAGCTCGATGTTCAGGCACAGGGACTTCATTTCCTTCACGAGCACCTTGAAGGACTCGGGCACCTCGGGCGCCGGGATGTTCTCGCCCTTCACGATGGACTCATAGCTCTTCACACGGCCCGACGTGTCGTCGGACTTCACGGTCAGGATCTCCTGCAGCACGTTGGAAGCACCGTAGGCGTACAGGGCCCACACCTCCATCTCGCCGAAGCGCTGGCCGCCGAACTGCGCCTTGCCGCCCAGGGGCTGCTGGGTGATGAGGCTGTAGGGGCCGGTGGAGCGGGCGTGGATCTTGTCGTCTACCATGTGGCCGAGCTTCAGGATGTAGGTCTGGCCGACGGTGATGGGCTCGCGGAACTTCTCGCCGGTGCGGCCGTCGTAGAGCCAGGTCTTGCCGGTGCGGGACAGCTGGGGCACCAGCTCGTCGCGGGCCATGTCGCCGTACTTGGCGTGGTTCATGTTGATGAGGTTGCGGTTCGCCTTCTCGATGGCATCCGAGATCTCCTCCTCGGTGGCGCCGTCGAACACCGGCGTGGCCACGTGGATGGGGCCCTCGACGACCTCGTCGGTCTCGTCAGCGTCGGACCAGCCCCACTTGGCAGCCCAGCCGAGGTGGTTCTCCAAAAGCTGGCCCACGTTCATACGGGAGGGAACGCCGAGCGGGTTCAGGATGACGTCGATGGGGGTGCCGTCGGCGAGGTAGGGCATGTCCTCCACGGGCAGCACGCGGGAGATGACGCCCTTGTTGCCGTGGCGGCCCGAGAGCTTGTCGCCCTGCTGCACCTTGCGCTTCTGGGCCACGTAGATGCGCACGAGCTCGTTCACGCCGGGGGCCAAGTCGTCGCCGGCCTCGCGGGACGTGCGGTAGATGCCGATGACGCGGCCGCCGGAGCCGTGGGGCACCTTCAGCGAGGTGTCGCGCACCTCGCGGGCCTTCTCGCCGAAGATGGCGCGCAGCAGGCGCTCCTCGGCGGTGAGCTCGGTCTCGCCCTTCGGGGTGACCTTGCCCACGAGCACGTCGCCCGGGAACACCTCGGCGCCCACGCGGATGATGCCGTCGGCGTCCAGGTCCGAGATCATGTCCTCGGAGATGTTCGGGATCTCGCGGGTGATCTCCTCGGGGCCGAGCTTCGTGTCGCGCGCGTCGATCTCGTACTCGGAGATGTGGATGGAGGTCAGCAGGTCCTCGGACACCACGCGCTCGGACACGATGATGGCGTCCTCGTAGTTGTAGCCTTCCCAGGGCATGTAGGCGATCATGAGGTTCTGGCCGAGGGCCAGCTCGCCGCCGTCGCAGGAGGGGCCATCGGCCAGTACGTCGCCAGCCTGGACCTCATCGCCCTTGCGGACGATGGGGCGGTGGTTGATGCAGCCGGACTGGTTGGAGCGCTGGAACTTGGGGATGAGGTACTCGTCGTACTCGCCCTCGTCGTTCAGGATGATGATGGTCTGGCCGTCCACGTAGTCCACCACGCCGGGGCGCTGGGCCACGAGGATCTCGCCGGAGTCCACCGCGATGCGGTGCTCGATGCCGGTACCCACGAGCGGAGCCGTGGGACGCAGCAGCGGCACGGCCTGGCGCTGCATGTTCGAGCCCATGAGGGCGCGATTGGCGTCGTCGTGCTCGAGGAAGGGAATGAGCGAGGTAGCCACGGAGGTCATCTGACGCGGCGACACGTCCATGTAGTTCACCTGCTCAGGCGGCACGTCCATGGCCTCGCCGAACACGCCGTTGGTGTCGGTGGTACGGGCGAGCACGCGGGTGGACTTGTGGAACACGCCGTCCTCGTCGGTGTAGCCGAACTCGCGGGTCTCAAGGTCGAAGAGGTCGTTGGCCTGGGCGATGGTGAAGTTCTCTTCCTCATCGGCGGTCAGGTAGTCGATCTCGTCGGTCACCTTGCCGTCGATCACGCGACGGTAGGGCGTCTCGATGAAGCCGTAGGCGTTGATGCGACCGTAGGTGGCCAGCGAGCCGATGAGGCCGATGTTCGGGCCTTCAGGCGTCTCGATGGGGCACATGCGGCCGTAGTGGGAGGTGTGCACGTCGCGCACCTCGAAGCCGGCGCGCTCGCGGGACAGACCGCCCGGGCCCAGAGCCGACAGACGACGCTTGTGGGTGATGCCCGCAGCCGGGTTCGACTGGTCCATGAACTGCGAGAGCTGGGAGCTTCCGAAGAACTCCTTGATGGCCGCCACGATGGGGCGGATGTTCACGAGCGACTGCGGCGTGATCTCGTCGGGCTCCTGCATGGACATGCGCTCGCGCACCACACGCTCCATACGGGACAATCCGATGCGGAACTGGTTCTGGATCAGCTCACCCACCGAGCGGATGCGGCGGTTGCCGAAGTGGTCGATGTCGTCGGTGGCAAAACCCTCGTCGCCGTTGTGCAGACCGATGATGTAGCGCATCGTGCGGATGATGTCCTCATTGGTCAGCGTGGAGGAGTCGTTCTCCTCGGGGGCGAAGCCGAGCTTCTTATCCATCTTGTAGCGGCCGACCTTGGCCAGGTCATAGCGCTGCGGATTGAAGAACAGGCCGTCGAGCAGCGTGCGGGCGCTGTCGATGGTCGGCGGCTCGCCGGGACGGAAGCGCTTGTACAGCT
>ERZ777306.613-NODE-613-length-70152-cov-31.804999_pt1 | contig 70152 bp, 65 predicted proteins | sample MGYA00374966_ERZ777306 | MGnify/ENA primary metagenome ERZ777306 (study PRJEB29329, sample SAMN06343882) | mouse gut metagenome | isolation source: Mouse cecum | place: Austria: Vienna | collected 2014-11-15 ...
AATTTGTTTTAAAATCTTTCCGTTTATTTGGTTGGGAACATAGATTACAATAACTACAAGAACTTCGGTCCGGATAGATGTACCCGGAGGAGTTATTTGTTATTCGTATATTTCACCAGCAGCAGGTTCCGGAGCTCCCGGTATGTCTGCATGATCCTGTCGGCACATTCCTGTGCATAGCTGTTCAATAAAGCGGCCGCCTTTTTGGGATTCTTCTTCTGCAAAGCCATATATTCCTGTTCGATCGCAGCATTGCGTGCAAAGAACGACTCTTCCATCGGGGCACGGGCAGCCAGCAAATCTTTCTTTCCGTCCTGCCAGTTCAGATAAAGCATATTATCGACAAAGTCGACAGCCCAACGGGCGGACTGGTCGCTGTAGGTATTCGGATCGTAGGTACGATAGACTTCCGGGATAGCGGTCGTGCCGGTAAAAACCGGGAAGTAAGGAGATGTATAAGCATTATCGACAAACACCCAATAGACGCCCCCTATCTCACGCGGAAGCCATCCACGCAACTGGGCCACCATTCCATATTCGCCATCCATGCGGGCAACCGCACGGCGACGGGTTGTCTTCATCTGTTTCTGCATTTCGCGGGTAGGAAACGGGGTTGCCAGCTTGCTCTTCACCGCCTTCCCGTCAGGACCGACATAATACCAGGCGGCATCATTTTCTTTATCATAGATCGTCCCTTCGAATGTGGAACGCTGGAAAGCCATGATATCCTGTACCGTCAGCTTTTTTGCCGGGACGATCGAGAACGGATAGGCGGCGAGCGGTTCGACATACTGCGTATATTGGTCGAGGTTCTTGAACGGATCGGTCGTATGGCGGGGAATGCCGGTCGTCCCGGGAGCAAACGTCTCATTGAACAGCCAGAAACGATTCGTCGACCACTCGCGCAGTGTCGGGGCATATACTTCCTGCCATACAAACGGATGTTTGCCGGAAGGATCGTACCAACCCCGGTCGATTGCTTCCTGCATATAGTTGGACGAAGCCCTGAACTGATCCGGTTTGCCAAGATCGATTTCCTTTATAATACTCCAGTTCGGAATGATAGCCACCTGGTCGTCCGGCAACCGCTGTGCCGCCCAGATAACCCCGGGCTTGCCACTTTCGGGGGTCCAGTCTTTTCCTACGCTGAAAAGTTCGAGAACCCAGACTTTATCCGGATCGGCAAGCGTCAGGCATTCCGACTCAGGCCCGCAAGAGGGCAGGAAGCCGTATTTTTCCATCAGGGAGGTGATCAATGTCAGCGCCTCCTCTGCCGTTTTACAACGCTGAAGGGCAAAAACGGCGGCTTGTTCCACAGTCATGATCTGTTTGCCTTGCCCCTTGTCGACCTGCAGTTCGGGACGCTGGCTCATGGTGCTTTCCCCGATGCAAAGCTGGTATTCGTTAATATGGGAATAGGCGGAATGAAAATAGGTATAGGTTTCCTCCGCCTGCGGAATATAGCCCAGTATCTCTCCCTCTCCCTTCTCCGGGCGGTTGCGTGTCAGGATGCCATAATAGACGGGCGCCATCGTTCCCTTAGGATATTTCTGTCCGGGGACAACCTGTATACGGCAATCGGAGCCGCAATCGGTATGGGAGTTCAGCACACTTCCGTCAGCCGTCGCTTTCTTACCGGCAATGACGACCGTGCAGGCATCGCCGGTTTGCACAAATGCGGCTACGGCAAGCATCACGGTAATTAATTTAAGTTTGTTCATGATATGGTAATTTATAAGGTAAATCGGAATCCTATTTCACAGAGGCGCGTATCCGGCTGAGCGACTGCGGGGTTATTTGCAGGAATGAAGCGATATGCTTTAAGGGGACCCGTTGGAAAAGGTCCGGACGCGTACGCAACAAGGTCTCGTATTGCTCACGTGCGTCGCTCCAACTGTCATTGATAAAGTAATTCTCATACTCGCGTAGGTAATAATCCAACAACTTGCGCATCCAGTTTGCCAGGTCGAGCGTCTGCTCACAAAGCTCTTCGAGCCGCCGTGCCGGAATGCGCAGCAAGACGGTATCTTCCACCATTTCCAGATTATAGGCGGCGATCTCACGGTAAGACATGTTCACGATTTCGCCGGACGACACGAACCACAAGGTGACATCGCGCATATCCCGCTCTACGAACGAACGGGCCAATCCTTCTTTAACGAACCAGACATACGGATCGCGATCTCCTTCATACACCGGAAAACTGCCTTTCGGAGCAAACACTTCCTCCATCCCTTCCGTCAACAGCCGCATCGATTCGTCCGACACCGGATAGAGAAGACGCTGTTGCGCGATGAATTTATCCATATCTTTCATGTCATTACCTTTTCAATCCTATACAAAGATATTCAATTTTCGGTTCCGCTTATATAACGCGCCAACATATCCCGCATCCGCCCGGTCGCTTTCTGCAACTGCACATCGACCGTATTGACGCTTATACCCAAGTCTTTCGCAACCTCGGCATAGGACTGTTTTTCCTCACGCACACGGATAAATATTTCCCGGCATCGCTCCGGCAGGCGGTCGAGAGCTTTGACATAGTGGGCGAAAAGTTCCTCGCTCACCAGAATGTCTTCGGGCGATTCACCGGAAACGGCCGTACCGTCAAAAGCGTCTGCAGCCACATCTTTCCGCCTTTGTTCTTTTTCGAGATAGTTGAGGGAGGCATTTTTTATCGTGATAAAGAAATAATCTTCCAGGTTGGCGATATGATGCAAAGACTCGCGGCGTTCCCATACTTTCAGGAACACATCGAGGACGACCTCCTGCGCCCATTCTTCCGTATGCAGGTAGTAGTAAGCAATACGGAAGAAGCGGTCGAAGCAAAGATTATAAAAACTACGCAGAGCAGTCTGGGAACTCTCTTCTTCGATCTGCCTCAAATATTTTCTTATCTCCTGCTCTGTCATCGTCTCTTCTTCGTATAACCTGCGCAAAAATAGTCAATTTTTCAAACTATGTCCATTATAATAAAAAAATCCGGGGCGAAAGCATAGGGTATTTCCCGGCTGAAGCATCTTAATAGTACAAACAAGAGTATTAACTTATTAAACTATATGAGATATGAAAGCGATGTATAAACAACTATGGGGATATTTACTCATTACACTGTTGCTGGCGGGATTCACTCCTTTGCAGGCGCAAACGGATTCGGCAGACGAAGGGAGCTACATCACGGTCAGTGGTGTGGTAAAAGACAAAAAGAGCAAAAAGAGCCTGGAATATGTCAATATTTCTATTCCGGGAAGTACGACCGGCACGGTCACGAACGCCGACGGTGAGTTTTCATTCAAGGTAAAGGATTCCATCCATGCCAAGGAAGTGGAGATTTCACACCTCGGATATTTCAACAGCAAAATAGAACTCAACGGCAAGGATGTGGAAGAACAGACCGTATGGCTGACCCCTTACACGAATATGCTCGAGGAAGTCATTATCCACGCCCGCGATCCGCGTTACTTGGTGGAAGAAGCGATAAAAAAAATTCCGGCCAACTACAATTCGAAGCATAGCCTCCTGACCGGGTTCTACCGCGAAACGGCCCAGAAAGGACGTCGGTATATCAACATCTCGGAAGCGGTGATCGATATTTATAAAACTCCTTACAATGAGGGGGTAGACCGCGATCGCGTACAGATATTCAAAGGGCGCAAGCTGCTCAGCCAGAAAGCGAGCGACACGTTAGCCGTTAAATTGCTGGGAGGCCCGAACCTGTCTGTCTATGTGGATGTGGTGAAGAACCCGGATGTCCTGCTCGACTTGGAAAGCCTGCCTTACTATAAATTCCGGATGGAAGAATCGACGACGATCAACGACCGGCCACAATATGTTATCAATTTCGAACCGCAAGCCATACTGCCGTATGCGCTTTATTACGGAAAACTGTATATCGACAAGGAACGGCTCTCTTTCACCCGCGCCGAGTTCTTCCTCGACATGAACGACCGCAACAAAGCCACGCAGGCGATCCTACGGAAAAAACCGTTCGGATTGCGATTCAAACCGGTCGAAGTGTCGTTCTTAGTCAACTACAAGGATCGTGACGGGCTGACTTATCTGAGTTACATCCGCAACGGTGTCCGCTTCAAATGCGACTGGAAACGCAAGTTATTCTCTACCAATTACACCATTCTTTCGGAAATGGTCGTAACAGACGGTAAGGAAAGCAGTGCAAACACTATCCCCTACAAGATGGCATTTAAGCAAAACCAGTCCTTATCGGACAAGGTTTCCAACTTTGCCGACGAAGATTTCTGGGGTTCCTACAACATCATCGAACCGACGGAATCATTGGAGCACGCTGTCAGCAAACTGAAGAAGCAACATAAATAATGTGCCAATTAAATAATGTGGCAATTTGCCAATGAACAGATTAATGTATAAATTAGCAACATTTCCCAATTGGCATATTGGCACATTGAATAATTATTAAACATGAAAGACCTGCTTATACTTACAAAGATCAAAGATGGAGACGTCAAGGCTTTTGAACAAGTTTTCCGCCTGTATTATATGCCTCTTTGTATGTATGCAGCCAGCATAACCGGAAGAATGGATATTGCGGAAGAGATCGTACAGGAATTATTCTATGTTTTTTGGAAAGAGAGGGAACGGTTACAGTTGTTCCATACGATAAAAAGCTATTTGTATGGGGCCGTACGTAACCAATCCCTCCAATACTGGGAACATCAGGACGTACGCAACCGCTACCGGGAAGCCGTCCTCTCCCGCCCCGACAAAGACGACACACGGGACGATCCGCAGAACCAGATCGAATACAAAGAACTGGAAGCCCTGATAAACCGGACCCTCAAAAAGCTCCCCGAACGCCGTCTCCGCATATTCCGGATGCATCGCTTTGAAGGAAAGAAATATGCGGAGATCGCTTCCATCCTCTCCCTGTCGGTCAAAACAGTCGAGGCCGAAATGACGAAAGCACTCCGAACATTACGAGACGAATTAGAGATTTATATAAAATATGATTGAAACAGAAAGAAATAAAAGAAAAACAGACCGGGCGTGGAATACGCTGTATCAACGTCTGGATGAAGAAGGCTTGCTTTCGGGCAGGCAGGCTTCGACATTCAGAAGCCTTGCATGGAAAGGAGGCATGACCGCTGCTGCCGTCGCCCTTCTCTGCCTGCTTGTGTCTGTCGTCTACCTGAACAGGACCGGACAGGATGCGGACCGGAATCTGCTCACCCGGCAGAACAGTGAGACGGCAACAACATTAGTAACCACCCTCGAGGATGGTTCCGTGGTCTACCTGGCAGGAAATACCTCCCTGAAATTTCCCGAACATTTTTCTTCCGACCGGCGGGAAGTGAGCTTACAGGGCAATGCCTTGTTCGATATAGCTGGTAACCGCGCGCGTCCGTTCGTGATTGAAACCGAAGATACGCGTATCGAAGTGTTAGGGACGGCTTTCAATGTAAAAAGTACCGGTAGCTCTCCTTTTGAACTGTCCGTACAACGGGGAGAAGTAAAAGTGACGTTGAAGAAAAACGGACAAGACATCCACGTAAAAGCGGGGGAAACCGTTACGCTCCTCTCCCGGAAACTGCAACTGAGCGCGACGCCCGACCCGGCCCTGTTCGACCGCTATACCGATCGAATCCGGTTCAAGGACGAAAAGTTAGGCGATATCCTGCGGGTGATCAATTTGCAAAATCCGGATATCCGGTTGGAAACGACACCAGAGCTATGGAACCGGACGCTTACCGTCACCTTCTCCAACGATACGCCCGAAGCGATGGCTGAACTGATCTGCCTTGCCCTCGACCTGAAAAAGACACGGCAAGACAATACGATCCTCTTGTCCAAACAATAATTTCCATTTTCAATTACATCACGATGTCCTCTACCTACCGCCTCCTATTCCTGTGCCTTTGGATGCTTTTGCTTCCGACAGGTCTGCTACGCGCAGAGGAAGGCGATGACGTACTGGCTCGCATGATTCATTTATCCAAAGAAAAGAATACCGTTTACCGCCTGCTTGACAAAGTATCGGAACAAACCGGCTTTCTTTTTATCTACGACAGCAAACTGATCGATAATGAAAAGATGGTACGTATCCCGAAAGGCGACTATACCATCCGGCAAGCAATCTACCAGATTGTAGGAAACAAAGAGTTGAACTTGCGGGTCATAGGCGATCATATCCTGATCTCCGGACCACAACCCGCCAGACAGGCTGCAATACCCGATACCATCCCCTCGAAAGAGGGAAACAGCAATTTCATTGTCAAAGGGGTCTTGCAGGATAAGCAGACGAATGAACCGATCGAAGCGGGTACCATAGGCGTCCTTAATACTTCTATCGGCAGCATCACCAATGCAAACGGGGAGTTCCGGCTGACGCTTCCCGATTCGCTCCGCCAGTCCACGCTCTACTTCTCCCACTTAGGCTACGAACCCTGCAAAATAGAGGCCTCCCTCCTTGCGGAACAAAACACGGTGATTGCGCTCGACGCCAAAGTGATCCCGATCCAGGAAGTCGTAGTGCGCATTGTCAACCCGCTCCGCCTGCTTCGCGACATGAAGGAAAATATCCGGAAGAACTACCCGCAATCGCCTGCCTACCTGACTACTTTCTACCGGGAAGGGATCGAACGGAAAAACAAATTCGTAGGGCTGACAGAGGCGGTGTTCAAAGTTTACAAATCCGCCTACAAACACAATCCGGTACCGGATCAGGTCAAACTGCTCAAGATGCGCCGGATCATCAGCCAGCAGGAGAAAGACACGATCATCGCCCGGATGAAGTCAGGAATCAGCGCCAGCCTGAGCTTAGACTTGATAAAGGAATTGCCTGACTTTCTCCTGACGGATGAAAAGATAGAACCTTATATATACGCTTCCACCGACATCGCCGTTATCGACGACCGGTTAGTCCATGTGATCTATTTCGAACAAAAAGAGACCATCCACTCCGCCCTTTACCGGGGGAACTGTATATCGATACGGAAAACAACGCTTTGCTCCGCGCCCGCTTCGAAATCAACCCGAAATATATTAAACAGGCTACGGGAATGCTGGTGGAGAAAAAAAGCCGCAACCTGAAGATCACTCCCCAGAAAGTGATTTATACCGTGACCTACAAACCTTACAACGGCCAGTATTACATCAACCATGTCCGGGGCGACCTCTTTTTCAAAATAAAGAAAAGGAAACAATTGTTCGGAACTTTCCCGCTGCATACCTGGTTCGAAATGGTTACCTGTAAAATAGATACGAACCAGGTGAGCCGTTTTACCCGTAGCGAAGCGCTATCGACACGAACGGTCTTTGCGGAAACCCGATTTACTTACGACGAAAAGTTCTGGGGCAACTTCAACGTTATCCCTCCGGAAGAAAAACTCAACGAAGCGATCGGGAAAATATCATCAAAAATAGAAGAGACTGAAGAGTAACCTCCTAAAAATCATAAAGAGGACCTTTTCTCAAAGGTCCTCTTTATAGGTTTTAATAGGTATTAGTCTTTAAGGCAAAAAGATTGTTTAGGTTATCTGCATGCAAAGATGAGGCATTTTAAATTACTGAACAAATAAAAAAAGATATTATAAAACACATTTTTAAGATTATCGAAACTTATTTGCAGCTTCTTCTATTTTTTAACAATATAGGACTGATGCCGGGATATCGGTTCAGAGACATCAAAACCGCCTCACACCTTTGATTATGAAGCAAATTAATGCACAATATTTTTATTTTGCAACAAAAAGGCTCGTTTTTACGATAGATCACACCTTGCTTGTTGTTTTAAATACATACAAACAGCTACAGATATTTTTAATATTTCAACACATTAAGTTCTGTTTCGGGAGCCGATTTTTTCAGTAAATTTGCACCCCGTACCGAGGTGACATTAGGTGCAGACATAACATTCTAAAACAGTTTTATCGTATGTATACCGTTATCAAACGTATGGAGATTTCGGCAGCTCATAGTCTGTCGCTCTCCTATCCGAGCAAATGTGAATATCTGCATGGTCACAACTGGATTATCACTGTGTATTGCCGCTCCAAAGTATTAAACGCAGATGGTATGGTGATCGACTTCAGCCATATCAAACAGGTTGTGAAAGACCAGCTCGATCACCGGAACCTCAACGAGGTGCTCCCTTTTAACCCGACGGCCGAGAATATCGCCCGGTGGATATGCGACCAGCTCCCCACCTGCTATAAAGTAGAAGTTCAGGAATCAGAAGGAAACACGGCGATCTATGAGAAAGATTAACGAGATATTCTACAGCCTTCAAGGCGAAGGCTTCCATACGGGAACGCCGGCCGTCTTCGTCCGCTTCTCCGGATGCAACCTGAAATGCAGCTTTTGCGATACCCGGCATGAGGAAGGAATCTTGATGTCGGATGAAGAGATTTTACGGGCTATTTCGGCTTTTCCTTCAAATGTCGTGATCCTGACAGGGGGCGAACCTTCGCTCTGGATCGACCGGGCTTTTATCGATCTGCTACACGGGGCAGGGAAATATATCTGTATCGAAACTAACGGAACAAACCCGCTGCCGGAAGGTATCGACTGGGTGACCTGTTCCCCGAAAGGAGTTCCTTTGAGGCTGGCACATATAGATGAAGTCAAAGTGGTCTATACAGGGCAGGACCTGACGGAATACGCCGGTTTGAAAGCAGCCTGGCATTTCCTCCAACCCTGCTCCTGCCGGAATACAAAAGAGGTGGTAGAGTATATCCTCCACCACCCCCAATGGCGCCTCAGCTTACAAACACACAAACTTATTGATATCAGGTGAAAGGTGAAAGGTGAAAGTTATGAGGGCGTAAAATTAACTTTCAACTTTCAATTTTCAACTTTCAACTATACCTGACTTCCATCCCGCGAACCTCATCATTCACCCGGCCATTGTCGTAGGCCAACTGCCCGTTGACGAATGTTTTCCAGACGGCATGATGGAATGTGTAGCCTTCGAAGGGGGACCATCCGCATTTATACAGTATATTGTCTTTTGCCACCGTCCAGGTTTCTTTCGGGTCGACCAGGACAAGGTCGGCATAATAGCCCGGCCGGATGTATCCGCGGCGATCCACACGGAAAAGCTCTGACGGCATGTGCGCCATCTTTTCCACCACCTTCTCGTAGGTGAAACGGCCTTCCATCGCCAACTCCAACATGACGATGAGCGAGTGCTGGATCAGCGGGCCTCCGGAAGCGGCTTTCAGGCAGCTACCCTCCTTCTCGGAAAGGAGATGCGGAGCATGGTCGGTTGCCACGATATCGATCGTATTGTTGTTAACGGCTTCGCGTAGCGCCGTACGGTCTGCCAGCGTCTTGATAGACGGGTTCCATTTGATACGGTTTCCGAACTGTTCATAGTCGCCATCGTGGAACCAGAGATGATGCACGCATACTTCACCCGTGATCTTCTTTTCACTGAGCGGGATCTTGTTGCTTAACAAAGAAAGCTCTTTTGCCGTCGAAAGATGCAGGATGTGCAGGCGGGAGTCAAGACGTGTAGCCAGTTCGGCTGCTTCGGACGAAGAGGCATAACAGGCTTCCTCACTACGGATTTTGCTATGGAAGGAGATGTCCAGATCTTCACCGTACAGGCCCGTATAATGGGCGATGTTTCGTTTGATGACTTCCTCCTTTTCGGCATGGATGGCGATAAGCATACCAGCCTCGCCGAAAATACGTTCCAGGCTTTCTTTCTTATCGACCAGCATATTACCGGTAGAAGAACCGAGGAAGAGCTTCAACCCCGGCACACGGCTACGGTCCAATTTACGGATTTCATCCATATTATCGTTCGTTCCACCGAAAAAGAAGGAATAGTTGGCAACCGATGTTTCGGCTCCCCGCTGCAGTTTCCACTCCAGGTCGGAAATAGTCGTTGTCTGGGGTTTTGTATTCGGCATATCCATAAAGGTGGTCACTCCGCCGGCTACGGCGGCACGGCTTTCGCTGGCGATATCGCCCTTATGCGTCAAGCCCGGTTCACGAAAATGCACCTGGTCGTCGATAGCGCCCGGAAACAGATACTTTCCTGTGGCGTCGATCACGGTTGCATCACCGGCAGAAGCAGGAATTGTCCCTTCATATACCGCGGCTATCTTATCATCCTCGATCAGCACCGAACCGTTGAAGATACGGCCTTCGTTGATGACAGTGGCGTTTTTTATCAGTGTTCTATTCATATCTCTTTTATTTTAGTTGTGACAAAGGTACGAAATTCTCCAGTTTCAATATTCCCAAAGAAGACGGGATATGGAAGTCCGGTTCGGCAGCATCAGGGACGATCCAAGACGACCAGATCACACGGTCACCGGCATCATCGAAATAATCGGCCCGGTAAACACCCATACGGATTTCGCCTTCCGGAGAGATCAAACCTAATTCTTTTAAGGACTTCAACGAGATGGAACCTTCCACGCGGTAGGAATCTTTGCCGACAGAGGTTGCGAGCTTCAGATCCTTGAAGTTCCAGTTAAAATCAAACTTACGGTAGTTATGCGCTTCATAATCCATCACTTTTCCCTGCGGATCGATCTCTGCACAATAATACGTCTTCATCTCCGGGTCCTTGCTCATAAAAAATTCGATCCGGTCGCCATTACCGACAGAGGCCTCCGTCTTTTCGTCATTATAGACCAAAGTAGTATCGGACACCTCATACAGGAAATAGAGGTTCTTTTGATCATGGCAGGCGTAAAAGGCGGTCTTGTCTTTCTCCGCCCCGTCCCAGGGGGCGATCAGGCCTGTTACAGCCGGAGCGGTTTTCCAATCTTCACGTTTACCATCCACTTTGATACCGTTGGCAAAAGGGGCACTGACAAACGGTTGGACGGAAATGCTTTTTCCCGGTTCATGGCAAGGAGGAAAGACGATCTTTACATCCTGCCCGTTCATTTTAAGCGACAGGAAATGCTGTTTATGGGTCGGATCGGCAGCTTCAATCAACCAATTGCCATTATGCGGACGGAACATATAAATGCCCGGAGTCTGTATGTCGACCTGTAAATCTTTTTGCAGGTCCAGCACCTGCGGCTCATAAGCCGTCACATAAAAACAGTCGCCGACGGCAACGGCCTGGACCGGTTTGTCATTACGGATCACTTGGATCTCCTGCGTCGTGAAAGCAGCTGTTTTTTCGGCGGTAGAAGCAGGCAAAACCAGATATTGGTAACCGGCGTTATCCTCTTTCCCATGATCGAGATAGAGGCCGACAATCTCGCCTTCCACCGTTTTCGGAGCATACGATCCCATAAAATCACACCAGCGCCCTGAGCGCTTTTCCGAAATAGCCACACATACGGAGGGTTGCAACAGGATATACCCTGTGTTGTCATGAAAGAAACGTAGTTTTTCCGGAGAAGAAACATAGTTTCCCTGTACCGGCAACCAGTTACCGCCGGCATAACGGAGCAAATCGCCCTGTTTCACCCGCTGGTCGATGGAAGTCGTAACCGCCAACGTGCTGTCCGAATGAATCCCGGCCCCCAGGCAAAGGACATAATCACGGGTAAAAACCCAGGACTTATGCGCTTGAAGGCCATCCCGGTCCAGGACCATTGCCGTCATCCCGGTCTTGCCATCCGTCACACCTCCGACAAAGGAAGTCTTATTCCGCACATGCGCCCCGTAATGCTTCGGGGCGGGTACGGGCGCTTCGCTCTCATAAGCGGTAATGCCCGGAATCTTCCGCCAGTCCCAGAAGGGGAAAATATTCAGATACTCGTCACCACGACAGTAGGTGTAAAGAGCGCCGTCGCCCATATAAAAACCTTTCAGGTTATCTTCGTTCACCAGTTCCGTACCGATCACCCGGTCGGAAGCCATCTTGACCGAGGCCATCCAGGCGAAAGAGCGATGGACAGTCTGGTCGGAGTCCCAGAAATGTTTATGCCCGATGAAAGCGCTTCCTTTTCTTCCGGGTGCATAGTTATCTTGCAGGAATTCATTCATCTGCCGGATATCTTCTTCAGAGCTACCCATCATCAGAGCATTCGTGGCAAAAGCCAGACTGAACGCCTTATGGATCTGTCCGCTATGAAACAATTGCCGGTCGAGTGCATTGACATCCATATATCCTTTCCAGACAATCCAGCGGTAGCCGTTCAGAAGGAAAGAGTTCAAAATGCCCTGTTGCTCTTTGTTCAGTGCAAAAACGGTTCCCGCAAACAGACCGGAATAGGAACTCATCTCCGTCAGGAAAGCCAATCCGTAGTTGCCGAATTGCTGCTGAGGGCCGTGCTGGTGAAAACTCCAGTCGCTTTTGATCCCCTCCTGCATCCCGGTCGTAATCTCGGAGACAATGGTATCACGGGCGGCTTTTACCAATCCGAAGTCGTCCTGCAACAGTCCGCGTATCAACACATTCCCGGCAAGCCAGACCTTATTTTGCCCCGTCATGCCGAACTTGGCATTTTCCATCACTTCGATGGCCGCCTCCTTTTCCTCCGGGTTCAATTGTTCTTTCATCAGGAGGAAAGCAGGGCCCAATGTCTTGGGAATACCGATTTGGTTATACCACCAGTTCTTACAGACCGGTTTCTCCCTGAACCAGTAGCCCAACGCCTGGTGAATGACGGATTCGAGCTTCGGTCCCCAATGGCAATCACCCTCTTCGGCCCTGTACAATTTGGCAAGTTCCAACACACGGTCGGCATGTTCCTTGTCAGACCAGCCAGAACGTTTCCGGTCGTTATAGTTAATATCCGGCCAGGAACCGTCTTCCCGAATCGTCTCCATATATCCCGTTATCTTTTCCACGTTGAAAGGATAACGCTGGTGAAGTTCCACAACGACCTGGTCGGAAATCTCCGTCTCGGGCTGTATGCCGGACAAGAGTTCCACCAACGAGGCCGTCCGGTCGTCATTCGATATAAAAGAGCGGATATAATTTTGTTGAAGCCGTTCCAATTCCTGTTGCGGTGTTTGTGCAAACAATGGAATCGTTACAAAAGAGAATAGAAGAACAGAGACTTTATTTCGTAAATTCATGGTATATAATTATAGAATATAATACAACATAGCGGCTACGGCTGCCCCGGCTATAGGCCCTAAGACCGGAATCCAGGCATATCCCCACTGGCTCCCGCCTTTTCCTTTTATCGGCAAAAGCGCGTGTATGCAACGGGGAGCCAGGTCACGCGCCGGATTAATCGCATAGCCTGTCGGACCACCCAGCGACAACCCGATCACCCAGACCGTAAACGCCACCGGCAATGCTCCTACGGAGCCCAACCCGATCGGTAACGTGCTGTTGCTGTCTTTCAAAGAAAGCTCGCCTCCGGTGATATAGAACACGACAAACATCAAAGCAAACGTACCGATCGCCTCCGTCAGGAAATTAATAACCGGACTCTTTATTGCCGGGCTGGTACAAAACACGCCCAACATCGTGTCCGGATCATCCGTCGCCTCAAAATGGTCTTTATAAACAAGCCACACTAAAAGCGCTCCTAAAGCAGCTCCTAACATTTGAGCAATGATATATTGACAGACGTCGCACCAAGGAAAAGTACCCCCGATGGCCAACCCGATAGAAACAGCCGGATTCAGATGCGCCCCGCTATACGGTCCGGCCACCACCACTCCGATAAACACGCCCAAAGCCCAGGCTGTCGTAATAGCCATCCAGCCGGCACCATGCCCTTTCGTCTTACTCAGGCATACATTTGCCACAACGCCTCCTCCCATCAGGATCAGAAGCATGGTTCCTAAAAATTCCGCTACAAATGGAGTCATAATATTAGATTTATGATTGTTGATTATTCCGCCGCCCAGTTCAAACTTCTTCCGACCGCTTTATGCCATTCGGTTAGCAAGGCCTCGGCCGTCTCTTCATGCATTTCGGCACTAAAGATATTATCCAAGGACCACTGGTCTTTCAGTTCGTCCACATCTTTCCAGTAACCGATCGCCAGCCCCGCCAAATAGGCGGCACCCAAAGCCGTTGTTTCGAGGACACGCGGACGAACTACCGGACAACGGCAGATATCCGCCTGGAACTGCATCAGGAAATTATTGGCAATCGCCCCGCCATCCACACGGATTTCCTTCGGCTTGGCATGTATATCGTTTTCCATTGCCATCAAGACATCATAGACCTGGTAACAAATGCCTTCCAGGGCGGCACGGGTCAAATGGGCGGCACTCGTTCCGCGTGTGATCCCGATAATGGCGCCACGGGCATACTGGTCCCAGTAGGGGGCTCCCAACCCGGTCAATGCCGGGACAAAATAGACACCGCCGTTATCCGGCACGGAATTGGCCAACTGTTCCGTGATAGCGGCACTCTTTATCAGCCCTAACTCATCACGCAACCATTGAACGACCGCTCCACCGACAAAGACACTGCCTTCCAGCGCATACGTTACTTTCCCGTCCAACTTCCAGGCAATCGTCGTCAACAGGTTATTTTGAGACAAAACGGGTTTGCTCCCGGTATTCAGGATCATGAAGCAACCCGTCCCGTAGGTCGTTTTGATCATGCCGATATCCGTACACAGTTGTCCGAACAGGGCGGCTTGCTGGTCACCCGCCATTCCCGAAACAGGGATGCCGGTCTTAAATATGGGAGAAGAGGTTTCGCAATACACCTCGCTACTGCTTTTCACTTCCGGCATCATGGATGCTGGGATCTGAAAAAGATCGAGCAGTTCCTTATCCCATTCCTGCGTATGGATATTGAACAGCATCGTACGGGAAGCATTTGTAATATCCGTAATAAATTCCGTCCCGCGAGTCAGTTTCCAGACCAGCCAGGAATCAACCGTGCCGAAACAAAGTTCTCCCCGTTCGGCGCGGTCCCGGACACCCTTCACATGATCCAGAATCCAACGGATCTTCGTGGCTGAAAAATATGCATCGATCACCAACCCTGTTTTTTGTTGGATCAGAGAGGCATATCCTTTTGCTTTCAGTTCTTCGCAATAGTTTGCCGTCCGTCTGTCCTGCCAGACAATGGCGTTATAGACCGGAAAGCCGGTTTCCCGGTCCCATATAATCGTCGTTTCGCGCTGGTTGGCAATACCGATACAGGCGATATGCGCATCCGTCACATCCGCTTTAGCCATAGCTTCCTTGATGGCAGACGACTGTGTATACCAAATCTCGTTCGGATCATGTTCCACCCAGCCAGGTTTAGGAAAATACTGCTGGAATGTTTTCTGCGCCAGTGTAATGATATTCCCCTGATGGCTGAAAAGGATGGCTCTCGAAGATGTCGTACCCTGGTCGATAGCCAGCACATATTTATTTCTGAAATTCATATCTTTCGTTTCATTAGGTTATCAATTCAACATATAATTAGAAGCTACCCGGTTGAAGTCATTTAGCTGGGCAGCCTGCCACGCTCCATCCTTTCCCCGTTCCTTTGCCAGGATAGCGACTACGGCGGGAGCCATTTGCACGGCAGCACGCGCATCCATAAAAAGTATACGCAACCGGCGCGCCAAAACATCCTCCAGCGTCCGTGCCATTTCGTTCCGGACGATCCAGGTAACCTCTCCTTTAGTAAAAGCATATTGGGGATGCAGCCTTTCGGACATCTCCGGTAAAGAAACCGTCAAAGCCCGTATCTCATCCGCATCCGTTCCGTAGACATACAACGGATCGGAAAAATCAGGATTCGGACGGGAACCATGAACAGGGTAATGCTCCGTCACGCACTCCCGTGTCGGGATATGCATATAACGGATCGCATAGTCCAATGTGTCCTGTGCCATCTTCCTGTATGTTGTCCATTTCCCTCCGATAATCGTTATCAAACCGGATTTCTCCCGAATCAGTTTGTGGCTCCGGGATATCTCCTTTGTTTTCTTACCTTCATTGCGGGGAGCGGCAAGCGGACGGAGGCCCGCAAATACAGAGAGGACATCGCTCCGCTCGGGAGCCCGTGTCAGATACTTTCCGGCGGTATCGAGTATAAATCGTATTTCCCGTTCGAGAGCAACCGGTTCTGTGTCGGCACTTTCCATCAATGTATCGGTCGTACCGACCACCACTTTATTATGCCAGGGGACGGCAAAGAGTACGCGACCATCGGATGTCTTCGGGATCATCACCGCACAATCGCTTTTCAGGAAAGAAGCATCCAGAATCAAATGTACTCCCTGGCTGGGACGCACGGTCGGACGATTACCCGGCTTGTCCATTTGCAGGATATCATCGGCAAAAACACCTGTCGCGTTAATCACGGAACGGGCCTGTATGGAACAGACCGCACCCGTTTCTTCGTCACGAACCTGCACGCCGGATATCTTGCCTTCTTCTTTCAGTAAAGAGATTACATTCATATAATTCAAGACGCATGCACCGGCATCGACCGCCGTACGGACGAGGTTAATGGCCAGGCGCGAATCGTCAAACTGTCCGTCATGGTAAAGCACACCTGCCGTCATTCCTTCCCGGCGAAGCATCGGTATTGTCCGGATCGCCCGTTTAGGGCCGATACAGACAGACCTTCCCAAACTGAGGCCACGCGCCATCAGGTCATAAAGAACCAATCCGATTGTGTAAAAAGGCCCCTCCCACCAACGGTAGCAAGGGATTAGGAAAAGTTGGTCTTTCACCAAATGTGGCGCATTATGCCGGAGCAACCCCCGTTCACGAAGCGCTTCACGAACCAAAGCGATATCGCCTTGTGCCAGATAGCGGACACCACCATGCACCAGTTTCGTACTCCGGCTGGAAGTTCCCTTCGTAAAGTCCGAGCGTTCAAACAAAGCCACACTGTACCCGCGGGTCGCAGCATCGAGTGCTACACCCAGACCGGTAGCACCGCCGCCAATCACGACAAAATCAAAGATCTTGTCTTTGTCATACAATTGAGAAATAATAGATTCCCGTTTCATATCCCGCGTCATTAAAAGTTAACACTTACAAATCTAACAAATAAATTCCAATTATGGTTCCACCGTCATGAAAAAGAAACGCATGGGGATGAAAAAAGAAACGCATGGGGATGAAAAAAGAAATGCATAGTTATGAAAGATGAATTTCATAACTATGCATTTTAGTTGCACTCAAAAACAAATCTATCCTTTATTCAAACATCTTATCGATGCCACCCACGTCTGTCGGTGTTTGCTTCCGTTCCTCTTCGGTGGTCATCTTACACGGATTTTGATATTGTTCGGGGATCTCAAAATCTTCTTCCTGCGAATAGCCTAATGTTTTGTCGGCATAGACTTTCTGCATATAAAGCCCATAGATCGGCAAAGCCATGCTGGCGCCTTGCCCTTCCGACATCCGGTCGAAGTGAATGGAGCGGTCTTCACCTCCAACCCAGACACCGGATACCAAACTCGGCGTAAAGCCCATAAACCAGCCATCGGAGTTATTCTGTGTCGTTCCGGTCTTTCCACCCATCGGCGCTTTGATGCCATAGCGGAAGCGGACACGGCTACCGGTACCGCCGTCTATTACATTTTTCAGCATATGGAGCATTTTATAGGAAGCATCCTCCGTCAGCACCTCACTCATCTGCGGGTTGAAGTTGGCAATCGTATTTCCGGACATATCTTCTATGCGGGTCACATACAACGGTTCGACACGGATCCCCTTATTGGCAAAAGTCGTATAACCGCTTACCATTTCGCCCACCGACACATCCGGAGTACCCAGGCAAATCGAAATCACCGGATCCATCTCGTTCTTCAAACCAAACGAATGCAACAGGCGGACGAACGTATACGGAGACAACTGGCTCATCAACCAGGCAGTCACCCAGTTGTCCGAATTCTGCAACCCCCACTGGACGGAAACCATCTCGCCAACAAGCTTCTTATTCGCATTGCGAGGTTCCCAAAGCCGGCCATTCTCGTCGGTCAACCGTTGTTGCACATGCAACATCTCGTCGCAAGGGCTGATACCCTCGATCATTGCCAACGAATAAAGGAACGGCTTGATAGTAGAACCGATCTGGCGACGTCCGCCATTGACCATGTCATACTGAAAATCATTATAATCGATACCTCCCACATAAGCCTTTACATGGCCGGTACGCGGGTCCATCGACATAAATCCGGTACGCAGGAAACTCTTATGATAACGGATCGAATCCATCGGCGACATGATCGTATCGATCGCTCCGTTCCAACTGAATACACGCATTTCGACAGGCTCGTTAAAAGCCGCCTTGATCTCTTTTTCACTTGCTCCCCCTTTTTTCATCGCACGATAACGGTCTGTCTGATGCATCGCACGCATGAAAATCGTATCTACTTCACCCTGGCGCAAATCACGTGAGAACGGTGCATAGCTCTTTCCCTTCTTCTCTTTGAAGAAAGCAGGCTGCAAATACTCCCCGATATGTTCACGGACAGCATCTTCGGCATATTTCTGCATACGGGAATCGATCGTTGTATAAATTTTCAACCCGTCCGTGTACAAGTTATAAAACTCACCGTCAGGCTTCTTATTCTTATTACACCAGCCGTACATCGGGTTTGTTTCCCAGGCAAGCGAATCTTCTTTAAACTGTTGCATCTGCCATCCCCGGTAATTTTTGCGTTCCGGCTTCTTCGCCGTCAATGTCAGGCGCAGGAACTCACGGAAATAAGGGGCCAGACCGTCTTTATGGTCCATACGGTTGAAATGCACGGTAAGAGGCAACTTTTTCAGAGAATCGCATTCGGCGGGCGTAATATAGCCGGCTTTCTGCATCTGCTCCAAAACCGTGTTCCGGCGTCCGCGTGTCCGTTCATTATGACGCACAGGATTAAAATAAGAAGGATTCTTACACATCCCGACCAATGTTGCCGCTTCCTCGATCTTCAATGTCTTGGGCGTTTTCCCGAAATAAACGCGGGCAGCCGATTGAATACCTACAGCATTATAAAGGAAGTCGAACTTGTTCAGATACATATTGATGATCTCTTCCTTCGTATAGAAGCGTTCCAACTGAACGGCAATCACCCATTCGATCGGCTTCTGGAACAGACGCTCCATCACATTGTCCGCATTCGGTGAAAAAAGCTGTTTAGCCAGCTGCTGCGTAATGGTACTACCGCCGCCACCACTTTTCTGCATCAGGATTCCACGTTTCACAACCGCCCGGAACAAACCTTGCGCATCGATACCGCTATGCTCCGCAAAACGGACATCCTCGGTTGCAATCAATGCCTTCACCAAATCCGGCGAGAGGTCGTTATAGTTGACAAAAATACGATTATCCTGGCTATGGGCATAGGTGGCAAGTGTCTTTCCATCTGCTGATATCACCTGTGAAGCATATTTGTCAATCGGATTTTCAAGCTGTTCAACCGGCGGCATATAGCCTATCGAGCCTTTGGCTATTGCTGAAAACAATAAAACTACAGCACCTACTGCTATGGCAAACAGCACCCAGAACGAAATTATAATACCTTTTGTTATCTTTGAAGCCACTTTTCTCTATCTTTCTTGTTTTGGGCACAAAGGTAATAATTTATAAGACACTCCTTCACCACTGTATCAAGCAATTTATGTTAAACCAAATACTTCGCCAACAAATAGCCCCCGCCTAATAACCAGATATACAATACCGCCGCCAATATAAAAGGCTTCGCTCCGGCTTTTTTAAACTTCTCGATACTGGTTTCCGTACCCAAAGCCGTCATTGCCATCGTCAACATAAACGTATCTATCTGATTGATTCCATCCACAACCGCATGAGGCAGCAAATCAAAGGAGTTAAAACCGATCACAGCCAAGAAACCGAAAGCGAACCAGGGGATCGTGATCTTGCCCCGTTTTGCGGTAGCGGCAGCCGTACCTTTAACACCATCGGATACGGCTTTCACGGCTGTACGCGCCAAAGCAAAACTCATAATAACCAATACGGGAGCCAGCATCATGACACGAATCATTTTCACGATAATAGCCGTATCCGAGATTTCTTTCCCCATAGCATTACCGGCTCCCACTACATGCGCCACCTCATGCAAAGTCGATCCTGTATAAAGCCCCATCTGCTCAGGTGTCAGATCCAATATGCCCGCGCGGTACATCGCCGGATAGATAAACATCGACAAAGTCCCGAAAATAACGACCGTCGAAACGGCCACCGCTGTCTTATGCGGCTCGCTTTTCACAACCGGCTCGGCTCCCAATACGGCAGCCGCCCCACAGATCGCGCTACCGGTCGACGTCAGCAAAGCGAGATCTTTATCCATTTTCAGCAAACGTCCTACAAACAAACCTATGAATATGGTAGCCGTCACAATGATCACATCGATCAGGATGGCCGGAAGCCCGATCTCAACCACGCTCTGGAATGTCAGCCTGAAACCATACAACACGATACCCGCACGCAACACCTGTTTCGTACAAAACAAAATACCGGGCACCCATGTCTCGGGCAGATGGTTGCGCAAGCTATTCGCATACACCATACCCAGCAAGATACCGACGATCAGCGGGCTGAAAGAAAGATTTTTAACAAAGGGAAACTCCGCAATGTAAAAAGCAGAACAAGAGAAAAGGGCGATCAACAGAATGCCATGAAGTACGTTACTCCTTTTTTCGCTAAACATATTCAATTAAGTTTAAAATCCATCACTTTTTAAAACCGTGGCAAAAGTAAGGCTTTTTTCCTCTATCCTTTCCTAATATGTTTTTATAGGGTATAACATCAGGTTATCGCCAGTTCTGGCAAGCATATCGGATGAAGCTCTCTTCCACTCCCCCGTTCTGTCCCTGCGGTTCGGCAAAGGTAAACATCCGTTCGGCGTGAAACCCATCCACTTCGATCACCTTCAGCCTGCCGGACATCAATTCACGGGTAACGGCACGGATAGAAACAATTCCCAACGCCTCGGAGTTCTCCAAAAACAGCTTTATGCTTTCCGTACTCCCCATTTGCAGCACAACATTCAGTTGCGAAAGTTTAACCTGATGTTCCGCCAGGGCAGCTTCCACCACATCGAGCGTACCCGAACCGTTTTCGCGCAGGACAAGAGGCAGCGTACGGAGTTGTTCGATCGTAATCTCGTCATACGCGGCCAGCAAACTGCCCGTATGCGCCACGACGACCAGTTCGTCTTTCATAAAAGGCGTATAATGAAGCGTACTCTGGTGCGCCGTTCCTTCGACCAGTCCGAGGGTGATCTTTCCTTCCCGCAACGCCTGTTCGATATCGCGGCTGTTCCCATTCAGCAAAGAGACCTTTATCTCCGGAAACTTCTTGATAAAAGAGGCAAGGACAGGAGGCAACACATATTGTGAGATTGTCGTACTTGCCCCCAACCGCAACTCTCCGGCAAAATTGTCCGTCAACAGGTTCATCTCGAAATCCATTTGACGGTATGCAGCCAACAGCTGTTTCGTATGCGACAGCAACAACTCGCCCGCATGGGTCAACCCGATGCGGCTCCCCACCCGGTCGAACAGCGGTGTTTTATATTGCACCTCCAATTCGTGAATATGTTTACTGATAGCCGGCTGGCTGATAAACAATTCTTTCGAAGCCTTCGTAAAGCTTAGATTCGTGGCTACGCTATGAAATACTTTCAGACGGAAATCCATACATATATTACTTTCTATTTTACCAAACTCATTAACGTATCATAACTGTCAATCTTGCCATACTTAACTTCGGAAGTACTCAACTGCTCGAAAAGCTTTTCAGCACAAGCTACAAGCTGACAATGCCCAAGCTTATCTACCACATCATTCGATAAACGAATATTATTTTCAGTCTGAACCTGATGAATGTTTTTCAATAATACCTTCACTACATTTTTGACAGCATCCGTTTGATATTGTTGTACCTTGAATTTCAGTTTCATCATCTTTTTTTTATTTATTTGTCCACTCCCGATTTTACTTTCCAGTATCCTGCCTTGTCTGAACCTATTCGTTCTATAATGTTTAGCTCTTTTAATTGAGCTATAGCCCTTCTGACTGTTGCCAAACTTACGTTTAAACGTTCACATAATTCAGGCCGAGTTATAGCCGGGGTTTCTTTTAACAATGAGATCAAGTCCTTTTGCAGTAAAGTAAATGATTTTACAAGGTCATTTACAGGGTCATTCGTTTGATTCCTATAATTATCATTCAGCAACTCAGTATAAAAGGAAGTAGCTTGCGAACGGAATCTTGGTCCCTTAGCTTCAGTAAACCCCGGAAGTTTTGCCGTTTCATTATATATCTTCCGTAATCCACTTCCTCTCTTTTCCATGAAATCCAATTGTGCAAACCTCGCCAATCAGCCGTTTTATTATATCTTCCATATTACTACTGTATAGTTTAAGAATGTTTCACGACAATTACAAAGATACAAAATTGTTACCGACATGAAAAAGGAATACGAATTTAAAATTATCAAAATGTCACTACTACCCCATCAAAATCGGATTACTATACCATGTTTTTGGAATTACACTTAAGGGTAATATTTTTTAACATTACAAAGTGTATAGTTTTACTACAATAAAGATAATAAAATGATACTTGCCCTAAACTGCATTTCCGTATTGTTTGGTCACAAATCCAAATAAAGCTGATTATTATTTCATAGTAATGAATTTTACAATATCCCCCATTTTTTCTATTTTAAGTGAAAAACCATACGGTTTCAGATTGACTTTTATATACCTAAACAGCGTTTCTCGTGACACATACATAAACAGTCTGCCTGGATTATGAAAAAAGCCTGCCGTTTGTCAATCCTTTTACCGGTATTCCTGCCATTCCGGTAAAGCTAAACTCCCGGAGAATCGAATATTCAGGAAAGCAAAAGGGAGAGTAAGGGAATATGGAAAAGAATTTGTAGGTATTTTCAGAGATTCCGGCATCCCGTTTCCACGACGACCGTCTTCATTGCCATGAGGACGGTCGTCGTGGAAACGAGGTGCCGACCTCCTCCTATACGAAAACGGTCGTCATGGCAATGACGACCGTTTTCATTGGAAAAAACTGCGCACTTCACATAAACGACCTTTCCCAAACCGCTTTTTAATCCTAAAACAAGACTCCAAAAGCCGTTTATCAAAAGCCGGATTTTGCAATTTCAGGTTATTTTTGACAATAAGGGTACTCACCGGGCAACACCTTGCAGTTCCAATTTATAGTTTTCGCCCCGTTACTGTTATCGAATAAATTCCTACACTTCCCGATTTATATTTTCGGATGGTATTTTCATCCAAGTGTTCGTGTAAAACTTCATCCGGAATAACAACTGTCTTGGTTCTTTCAATACATATGTTTTTAAAACCTGCCTTTTTTATTTCTGAAAGGTAATCTTCTTTCTGGATAGCACTGGCAATACATCCGGCATACATGGCTGCATTATCAGTAAACTCTTTTGGAAAAACACCTTCAAGGACAACATCGGATATGCAAAAATGTCCACCCTGTTTCAATACACGATAGATCTCTTTAAAAATAATATCTTTTTTAGGAAGTAAATTTAATACACAGTTACTGACTACTACATCTGCTACGTTATTTTCCAGAGGCATACTTTCAATATCTCCTTCGATGAACCGGATATTCGCATATCCTCGCTTACGTGCATTAGCACGTGCTCTCGCTATCATCCGGGGAGAAAAATCAATACCGATGACGCTACCATTTTCACCAACTTCCGCACGGGCAATAAAACAATCATTTCCCGCTCCGGATCCTAAATCAACAACCGTATCCCCCTCTTTGATTTTAGCATATTGAGTAGGTAAACCACACCCGACTCCCAAATCCGCATCCGGTTCATATCCTTCCAGATTTTTATAATCTTCACTCATAATGGTAAAAACCCGCTTGGAGGAACCCTTGGGGTTTACACCACAACAACAACCTTTTAATGCTTCTGCATTTAACGCAAGCTCATTATACCGTTGTTTGACTAACTCTTTTAAATTTTGATTTTCGCTCATTTCAATTCGATTTGTATTATTGTTCAATATCCCATATTTATATTCGTAGAATTACGAACATTAAATTCAAAAAAAAGTGCTGTTATCCACAGCACGATGTATCCGCACATTTACAATTATCCCAAAAGGCCGTAAATAGATTGCGAGCACGCGCCCAATTTTCGCGATTGATACAATACCGTACTTTTGGTGTCTCAATCTCTCCCTGAATTAAACCAGCATCTTTCAATTCTTTCAGATGCTGGGACACAGTCGCTTTTGCAATGGGTAGTTCTTCATGAATATCCCCAAAGAAACAACTGTCTTGCTTCGCTAAAAAAGTAAGAATAGCCATCCGAGCCGGATGACCCATCGCTTTAGCGAAACGGGACATCTGCTCCTGTTCTGCCGTATATTGTTTTTCTTTCATTTCAAATATCTCACCTTGTTTGTTGTTCGCAAAACAACGAATAACTTTTCAAACGACAAAACAAAATAAGTTCTATTACGGATTATTCGAAAAAGGTAACAGGTCACCTCCGGCATCCACGGCTTTTTTTATACTTTTGTAAAAGATAAATCTTCATAGAAGCATACATAGGATAAACATGAAAAGAAAAAAGAAAATACTGACGATCACCGTCCTGGCAGCAGTAACCCTGATATTCATACTTCCGGCTATCGGGTTCAGTATTCTGAACTGGGGAGTATTGCCACCGGAGAAACTGACACCGCTGGTCATCGAACAGACAAATAAATTTATCGATGCGCATTTGGATTGCGAACGGGTGGAACTGACTTATTTCGAAACCTATCCCTATTTAGGCGTAAAACTGACAAACGGGCACCTGATCTCACACGCTGCCGAAGATTCGACCACCCATGACGAAGAACTCGCGATCCCTTCCGATTCACTGCTTGCTTTCAGCCGGGCAACCGTGTCTTTGCAACCGCTCGATTACCTATTCGGCGGCAAGATCACCATCAAGGATTTTTCCATCGAAAACCCACGCTTCTACGGATTCGTCAACAAAAACGGACGTGCGAACTGGGATATTTACAAGAACGAAACGGATTCGACGGAAACAGATACGGCCACAAAACCGTTGCCTCCTATCGACCTGCAAAAGGTTCGCATTCACGGAGGACGTTTCACGTATGACGACCGCCAGACGAACCTTTTTACCGAAATCAACGGCTTCTTCGTTCGCCTCGACGGTTCATTGGCAGGAGGTACGAATACGCTTGATTTTGAAACAGGCTGTTCTTCCATTCTGTTCAGCAATCCGGCTTATACATTAAAGAACGACCTCTCTCTCCGTCTCAAAAGCCGGTTGGTGCTCGCCGAACACTATAACTCGATCACCCTGAAAGATGCGGAACTGATGGTGAACAATCTGCCTTTTACCGCCGACGGGGCCATACGCCACTTCCCGGAAGACCAGCGTACCCGGATCGATATGGATATGGGATTGAAAATATCGGATATGAACGATCTGCTGAAATTCATCCCAGACGCTTATTTCCAGAATCGTGATAAAACGCTGGCGGAAGGGGCGATCATTATGGAGGGAAGCATTCACGGCTTCTTAGGGGACAGTATCATACCGAACGTAAACCTGTGTTGCAAGATAGAAAACGGCTCCTATCATATCAAGAATGTCAAACAAGGCATCGACACATTGGAAATGGACCTGGATATCCATCTGAACGGACCTTTCCCCGATTCTTCTTTCGTTTCGCTCGAACAGCTCACGATGAAAGGCCTTAACACCTCGCTGGATATGCAGGCCAAAGTGACCAACCTGTTTAAGAATCCGGCGGTCCAGGCCGGGATAAAAGGGAAGGTGGACTTCACCCGGTTGGGAGAGGAATTTCTTAATCCGGACACTTTGCTAGTGGAAGGGGTGATGGACGCCGACCTGTCGGCAACCTTTACCGTGAATGACCTTGTCGAGAGCCGTTTCGGCAAAACACACAGCTCCGGAAAACTAAGCATCGACAAATTGAAAGCATTCAGCCAGCCGCTCGGCATAGATCTTTTCATTTCCGGCGCCCACCTGGCCATCGACACGACACATCAGAAAAGCGCCTACCTCGAATCGCAGAACCTAATGCGGATGACGATGGGGATAGACAGCCTGAACATAAAATATAAAGATGAAATCAGCACGAATATAAGCAAGTTGGAGATGCTCGCACAGACCTCGCCTGTCATCGACACGACTGCTGTCATACCGATGACCGGACGACTGGCTTTCGGCCATTTGCGAACCCGCACGGCCGATTCGGTCTGGATCGTGGCCGGACGTTCCGAACTGAAAGGCGGTATCAAACCGTCTGCATCCGACAAACAGGTCCCGACAGCCGCAGCCGTGATTTCGATCGATACGTTGAGATACATCAGCATACCTCTGCGGACAGGAGCCACCCTGACGGAAAGTTCGTTTACGATCGAAGCCCTCCCCTACCGGGACGCACGGCGCCAGCAGATGGCAAACCGGCAACGCCGTACGCTGACCGACGAACAACGCGCACGGCTGGCCGAAAGAAGAAAGAATGCGACCGAAAAAAACGCCGCCAGCGACAGCACCGAAACCGAAGGCCAATTCCTCCGCAAGTGGGAAGCAAGGGGCAGCATATCTTTCAAAAAGATGCGGGGCTTCAGCCGTATGTTCCCGCTTCCTATATGGATGGACCAGACGACGATGAAGTTCAATACAAACGACATTACACTGACAGACGCCCGCCTGCATCTCGGAAAAAGCAATTTCACCCTCAACGGCGAGATCAGCCAAATCCGGAGGGCAATGCTCCGTGGAGGAAAGTTGAAAGGGGATTTCAATCTGAGTTCGGACTATATCGATTGCAACGAGTTGATTCAGGCGATCAATAACGGTATGCAATATGCGGAAAGCTCGGAACAGCTAACGATCAGCGATGAGAATATCGCACAACTCGATACCAAATCATTGCAAGATAGCATTTCGGAAACCAAAATCGACACGACCAGCCAATTATTCGTTCTTCCCGCCTTTCTCGATATGGCTCTCCATACGAATGCGAAACGTATTGATTTCAAGGACCTGGAATTAGAGAACGTAGCCGGCGAGATTGTCCTGCGCGACCAAAGTATCAACCTGAGCAAACTCAACATACAATCCAATATGGGAAATGGGAATCTGACAATGGTCTACCGTGCCAAAAACGAACAGGAAGCGACTGCCGGTTTAGACCTCGAGATGGAAGATGTGAAGGTGGAGAAACTGATCGCCCTCTTCCCTTCTATCGACACATTAGTCCCGATGCTCCGTTCGTTCGAAGGTGTTTTGGATTGCCAGGTCACGGCGACTTGCAAGATAGATTCGACCATGTCTCTCATTATGCCGTCCATTAACTCGTCCTGCTATTTACACGGGGATAATATGGTACTGCTGGATGGTGAAACATTTACCGAAATATCCAAAACACTGATGTTCAAGAATAAAAAACGGAATGTGATAGACAGCATTTCAGTGGACCTTGCCATCAAAGACAATAAGATAGAAGTCTTCCCATTCTTAGTGGAAATGGACCGCTACAAAGTGGCTGTCGGTGGGACGCATAATCTGGATATGACATTCAATTACCATCTATCGGTACTCAAATCGCCCGTCCCTTTCAAATTAGGAATCGACATTACCGGCAACCTGGATGATTTTAAGTATAAGATCACGAAGTGTAAATACAAGGATATATTCAAGCCGGCCAAACAGGCGGAACTGGACAGTACGCGCAAGAATATACGGAAAGATATCCGCGATGCGGTGCGCAAACAACTCGAAGAAGCGGCACCGGAGTTAGGGAAAAACTTAGCTTTGGCTAAAACAGAAAAAGAAAGGGAACCTTAACGGTTCCCATACATCTGTTCGTAATATTTCATATAGTCGCCACCGGTGATATCTTCCACCCATTTTTGGTTGTCCAGATACCAGCGGATCGTTTTGACGATACCGACCTCGAAAGAGGTTTCGGGTGTCCAGCCCAGTTCGTTGGTGATCTTTGTCGGGTCGATGGCATAACGCTGGTCATGGCCCAAACGATCTTTTACAAAAGTAATCAGGCTGTCGTCGATCCAGTCTATAGAAATCTGCCCGTCTGCACCGGTCTCCTTTTTCTTCAGAATCCGGCGGTATTCGGGATGCTCCGTCATCAATCGGCGGATGGTACTGATTGTCAACTTCACGATCTCGATATTCTGCTTCTCGTTATGGCCGCCTACGTTGTAGACCTCTCCTGCCCGTCCCTTATGGATCACCAGGTCGATAGCCTTGCAATGGTCTTCCACGTACAACCAGTCGCGCACGTTCGTTCCGTCACCATAAACCGGGAGCGATTTTCCTTCGAGAATATTTTTAATAATCAGAGGAATCAGTTTTTCCGGGAAATGATACGGACCGTAGTTGTTGGAACAGCGGGTGATACTGACCGGCATCTTATAGGTTTCGGAGTAAGCCTGTACAAACAGGTCGGCACTTGTTTTGGATGCACTATACGGACTGCGCGGGTCCAACGGAGTCGTTTCATGGAAATAACCTTCAGCTCCCAGGCTGCCATACACTTCGTCGGTAGATACCTGGTGGAAGCGGACACCTTCGCGCCATTCGGGATAACCGGTTGCGGCTTTGCCTGTCACCCAGGCTTTACGGGCGGAGTCAAGCAGGTTTTGCGTACCCAATATATTCGTAACCAGGAAAAGCTGTGGATTTTCGATACTACGGTCTACATGACTTTCCGCTGCAAAATTCACGACATAGTCGAACCGGTATTTGGCAAACAACTCGTCCGTCAATGCACGGTCACAGATATCGCCTTTTACAAATTCGCAACGTTCCCCGTCGATATCTTCGGCAATCGTTCCGAGATTACCTGCGTAGGTCAGCAGGTCCAGAACTACAATCTTTATTTCGGGATACTTTGCCAACATATATTTGATGAAGTTCGCACCGATAAAACCGGCAGCTCCGGTAACCAAGTAAGTTTTCATAAATGGATAATTAGTAATGAATGATTAATAATGGACGAATCATATATTGAAGTTAATCTCGGCATCCTGCAACAGGGGGGCATTCTTGTCCTTGTCCGACAGATTGAGGATGGCCGGGTCTGTGATCTTCCAATCCACACCGACCACAGGATCGTCAAAACGTAACCCGCGCTCATGGGTAGGCGTATAAGGATTATCGACCTTATAGGTAAAGACAGCCTCCTCGCTCAATACGTGGAAACCGTGGGCAAATCCCTGCGGGATAAAAAACTGGCGTTTGTTCTCTCCCGATAACTCTACTGCTACATACTTCCCGAATGTCGGGGAACCTTTACGCAGATCGACGGCTACATCCAGCACGCATCCTTTTATAACACGCACCAACTTAGACTGCGAATAAGGCGCCAACTGGTAATGCAATCCTCTCAACACGCCTTTCGAGGAGCAAGACTCATTATCCTGCACAAACTCTACTTTGCCAATATGCTCTTCAAACTCCGCCTTCTTCCAAGCCTCCATAAAATAACCGCGTGCATCTTTAAATACTTTCGGTTCAATGATCCACACACCGGGAATTTCAGTTTCAATATATGTCATTATCTTATTGTTTATGCTAACAGATGACAAAGTAACTTCTTTTTCCTTACTTCTCCAAACCTCCCCGAAAACAAAAAGGGAGAAAAAGATTTGCATAATCCAAATATATTATCTTTCTTTGCACTCGCAAAACCGGAATGGTTGTTTTGAAAATGTATTGGTTCCTTGGATGAGTGGCTTAGTCAGCGGTCTGCAAAACCGTGTACGGCGGTTCGAATCCGCCAGGAACCTCGGAAGACTTATTGTGTCTTTTACAATAATAAATATACGAAATATTCGTATGGTGCCTTGGATGAGTGGCTTAGTCAGTGGTCTGCAAAACCATGTACGGCAGTTCGAATCTGCCAGGCACCTCTCTAAAAACAAAATTGGTACTACATTGGTACTACAATTGAAAAATAGACTCTATTACTTCATTGGTGATAGAGTCTATTTTTGTTTCTCTTCTTCACAATATCAATAAAAAGAGACTCTCTCATTCTCACGAACAAAAGCTCCTGCAATGTTAACTTTTATATTATAGGGTATTTTGTATACAAATTGCAGTGGTCGACAGGTTGACGGTTGACTACATACTATTAATATGTTAATCAGCCATTTATGCCTATATTCTTGTCAACATATTGTATATCCTCCAAATAATTACACAGGTTACGGTGATATCATACACGTTATAAATCAATTAATTAAGATATTTTCACCGTAACCTCAACATTTGTCCTTGGCATTCCATCAAAGGACAGGCTCAAAGACCGTACCGGGTGTGGCTGGAGCTACTGAAAGCCTATTTAAACGCACATAGCGTCACCATCAGTATAAGTTTCTTGCAATCGAAATAAGACCGCTCTCACGATATTTACCAGAGGTTATCAGGTTATAGGTTATCAGATAGCAAATGTATTGAATTTCAAGCCATATCCCCCTTTTAAGGTGATAACCTCTAATATCGATCTGCTTATGTCCTGTATCTCGCCTCCGGCTATACTGGTGCCGGTTCAGCGTGCGTTCGTCCCTTGCTGCAATCTCGCTTTGCAATGTCCGGTCGCTCCGGTCCGCAAGGGTTGATGTTCTTGATAAGATTACCATAAACATCTGATCAGTTGCAATCTTTATCCCATACCCGCCGGCGATATTACCGGCGGGACATCCAAACGTGATACGTTGGGTACGAAGCCCCAACATGCGGGTCTATGTTATTTATGTAGCAATATTATCTTGTTCCGTCAATTTGTTGCCAGCAATGAACAGCATCACAAGTCCAATTATGTTACCGAAGAAATATTCGCTTTCCGATCCTGCCAGAAGCAATCCGACCACCAACAGGAATATCAAGGATAATGCTTTCATGATGCTATTATTTTAGTCTCGTCTTTAAATCCGACATATTGGTTATCATTTCTAATGCCTGTAAGTCCGAACGGGGTTTTATGTTCAAACCAACATCGCACATTTAAATTATTGACTAATTCCACAATATGTAAAAGTGAATCTATTGTAAGTCTGTTTCTCTCAAAATCGAACTCTTCTGTTTTGAGTATATCCTGAATTAAGCCCAGTAGACAAGATGGTAAACAAAATATGCCGGCATCATTTAAAATATCTTTTCCGAACTCTGCTAATACACCTACTTGGTCTGCTGTAAGACCTTCGAACTTTGTTGCTAAATCTTTAAATTCCATGATTGTAATATTATTTTGTTTGTGGTAGAGGGGGTCGGTTTGACCGATACCCCTACCGGATTTTAATATACTGTGATTAAATTCTCTGCTTTGAATGACCGGAACCCGTTCGCCTCAACATCAAAATAACGCACCGTTTTATAATTGGGGGTCCCTGTTCCTTTGACAAGGTTCTGAACGTCCTGTAACGTTCCTTTGGCCTTTCTCTGGCTTCCGTCCGCTTTCTCATAAGCAAACGTTACTATTTCCTTGTGCATCCGCTTAGTGAGACGGTACAACGCCCATGCTTTTGACAGGCATACGGCAAATGCCTTACCTGTTGCTCTCATAAGCTCATAGGCTTGTTTGAATACTTTAGTTCTAAAATTCTTCATGATCGTATAGTGTTTGTGTGTTAGTAATCCTGTTTATGCTATGTACATCCAATAATCACGAATGTAGATTTCTGCCTCGGCTTTATAATCCACATTATAAACTTTGCAGACTTCCTCTTCCGTCATGGCGGCCAATGCTGCCAACTCGTTGTTCATGTAATCCTCGTTTGTCATAGCTGTATATCTGTTTGTTTTATTTTGATGATGCAAAGGTATATTATTTATTATACGACATCAAATATAAGGTATATAAATATTATATCTTTAACGTTATTTAGTATATTAAATAATATACGATTATGATGCTTTGGTATATTTGCAGTATAATTTAAATATGTAACATTATGAGAATAAAAGAATTATTAAAAGAGAAAGGACTAACACAGCAAGAGTTAGCCGATATGGTAGGTGTTTCTTATCAATCGATGAAACAAACTCTTAATGCCTCATCGGTAACTACTTCCACATTGGAAAAAATTGCTACAGCATTGAATGTCCCTATGTGGCAACTATTCGCCAGCCCGGAAGAAGTTCAACCAAAGAAAGATTCTCTATCCCTTACCTGTCCGCATTGTGGGAAGGATATTAACATCAAAGTAGAATGAATATGAACACGAAAGAAATAGACAGATTAAGCCTTGTAAAAGCTCACGCTTTATTTGATACCGGCGATATAGACCGTATCGAGGTGGGGACGGTGAAGGGCTTATGTGACATACACCGGTATCTTTTCGACGGCTTGTATGACTTTGCCGGGAAAGTGCGTAAACTTAACATATCAAAGGGGAATTTCCGCTTTGCCAACTGCTTGTACTTGGATGCGATACTACCTGTAATAGAAAAGATGCCGGAAACGACATTTGACGAGATTATAGCGAAATACGTTGAAATGAACGTTGCACACCCGTTTATGGAAGGTAACGGACGATCTACCCGCATTTGGCTTGATATGATCCTAAAAAAACGTCTTTCCGTTGTTATTGATTGGCAGAGCGTCGATAAGGTTCTGTATTTACAAGCGATGGAAAGAAGCCCTATTAATGATTTGGAGCTACGGACGTTACTAAATAAGGCGGTTACAGACCGTGTAAACGATCGTGAGGTTATTTTTAAAGGTATTACCCAATCTTACTATTACGAAGGGTATGAACCAGAATAAATAACATCGTCCCGTCCCACTTCTGTAAATACCAATCTGTCCCACTTTTGGGACAGATAACTATTACATTATCAATGAGTTATGCTATTTTGTCCCACTTTTAGAAATGTGGGACAGTGGGACAAAGTGGGACAGTAAAGTATCATGCTATCGTACCTACCATACCATTTTTGTCACCTTGGATAAATATGGTTTAGTGGAAAATAAATACTATGTAGTTTTTGATAAAATCGTCAAAAATACCGCTAATAGACCTTCTGGTTGGTTAAATTTGATCTAATGTTTCAATAAATGTCATCATTTCCTTTTCGGCTTCTGGCGATAATTCGATCAGATCAACAAAATTAAAATCTTTCCGGCAGAAGGGTGTACCTACGAATGACAGTTTATCCAATAGTTCGTTATTAGCCCTGCTGGGCGAGAGATAGAACGTATTTCTATATCGTACATATTCATCCCTCCTTATGGGCCTTGAAAGGCGGAAATTGCCGGAAACAAACAATATCCTGTATTTGTCTATTCCGACTGCTTCCGCCCAAATATCAGCCTCGTACTTGGATACGAGTTCAAAAGTCGGTTTCATCTACTACCTGCCCTTTGGAAGTCACAACCTCAATCTCAATATCTTCTGATAAAGAAATTTCTTGTTGCCCTAAAAAGACTTGTTTGTCACCTTGATACTCATACAATTTAATATACCGTCTTTTGGGATACTGTCCTCGAATGATTTGTAATAAAAACTTTCTTTTATCCATTTTTTGCCTCCTTCATTTTTAAAATCTTCTCTGTTATTTTATCAATAGCTTCATCTGGTGCATTTTCTATCAACCTTTCCAACGCATCATATTCGGCATTTATTTGTTCTTGGATACTCACAGATTGTTGCTTCGGTAATACATAACAAATCAATCCAGATATCGCTTTAACTCGCTCTGCCGGTTCTAATGCTAATAAATCTTTTTCAAATCGTTTCCGGTTCCCGTCGATAACCTGCTGTATCCATTCTTTGACAGTACCGGTTACTTTATTGGGTACTCCTTTAGGTCTTCCTTTAGGGTTCCCTGTTTGTCCTTTTTTCTGTCCCATAATATGTAAATCAATGTTATTTTCATATTAACCGGGTAGGCTATCCGTATGGCAAACCTACCCGGTTTTGATGTTTAAACTTTATCCGGCAATCCTTTTGCCCATTCCTTGGCCCAATCTTCGTCTGATACTTCGAAATCCTCTTTCCGATAGCGGATTCCCAAATGTTGACAAATGAACTTATTTTTTGCCTCGTCTATCAGCCTGTTCCGTGCTGTCAGATCACCAATGTTATCAAGTTCGACCTTGTCCATGTTTCCAAAAAAATTGAGTCCCATTATCGGGTTTTCCGATAATTCACGCTTAAAGTCGTCGAACAATTTTCTTTCTCCTGTAGTCATAATTCAATCTTGTTTTTAGATATATTCAAAATTCTCGTTCTCAATAAAAAAACTTCCTTCATCGTCAATCCTGCACAGGCAACGGTGATCGTCTTTGATATAGCCAAAGCCTTTCCCGAAATACGGGTTGCCAGATACGAAGTCGTTCAGTTCATCAATTGCCTTTTTTAGATTTTGCGCCAGTTCGTGCGCCTTTATCCTTTCTGGTGTAGGGCGAATAGTAAACTCTTCTTCTTTCCGGCTTAGCCATGCGGAAGATATAATGACAGTTCCTTCTTTTACCTCATAGGCGTCAATATCCAGCGGATGCAAAGCGCCGGAACGAAGGACAGTATACAATTTGCCAGCATTGCTATTTATCACACCTCGCAGATGCTTCACAGCCTCTTCATAATCTTTATTTCGAAAGAACAATACTTTTATCCGTGAAGTGTCTTTCCGTGCCATATCTTCCGCTTGTTTATGAAGCAATTTACAATCGCATCGTAAATCTTTCAAACCGTCGGAAGAAAAGTTAAACCCCTCGTTCAGCATATCATTCACGATCTGCTGAATCTTTTCCATTTGCAATTTGTGCCGGTTAATCTCTATAACCAAACCGTCTTTTTTAATAATCTCCATGTTTAAAAATTAAATTGTTAATAAAATATTTGTTTTTGCTCGTTCACTTCCAGCAAAGCAAATTCTATGCGTGGGTGATACTTATCTATTTTCTTCTCTGCTTCTATCTGAAAGCAAAGTTTGTCATCTTCTATAGCTCCTACCATTTGCAGGCAGTCGAGCAAGGTTTTTAAACTGTTATCTAAGTCGAACCTTACCGAACTATGGTACACCCGGACAAACAACCGAAAACGGCTTGAAATGCGCCTGCTCTTGTATGTCTTGCACTGTTGCATGAAACTATGTTCGTATGCCCGTATCTTTTCGTCCTTGATAATGCGCTTTGTACCGGACTTTCCCGGCACTGCCTGATAATGGTTTGCTTTAGCGATAATCTGCCCGTGAATTACTTCTACTTCCATCACGCAATAAGTTTTAAGTCAAACGTATCAATGAGCAGTTGAAGCGCCGGATTAGCTTCTATCATGGCTTGCAAGGTCTTTTCCGCTTCTGAAAGCTCATGCCTTATCTCTTTCATGGTTTCTACTGACAGATTGCGTATAAGCCAGTCTGCAAGGTCTATCTTATTGGCTCTGTCTTCATCGGCGGCGTTCTTCTCCAGTAGGTCGGAAACTACCACTTTACAACCGATCGCCTCAACCTCTTTAGCCTTATTGCTCCAGTACTCGAATCCGTCCACGTCAGGGAACATGATAACTGTTCTTCCTCGCAAGACTTTTAGCTTGTCGATAGAGATTTGGGACTTACCGCCAGTGGCTAGCCAAATATAATCGGGGTAAACACCGGAAGCAATTAAAGCACTCTTTTCGGATTCAACCAAAGCAACCACTTTAGTAGGGTACATTCTTAGCAAGTGTTCACCGAAAAGACATTGCACCAAATTGTAGTCTTCCGGTAATAGCTGCTGTTTCTTCATTATTGCGTGAATCCAGTTTATACCCCCACCGCTTTTAATCCTGTGTCCTGTATTGGGGTCGTACTTCATAACCTTGCCAGTTCTTACCTTTCCTTGGGTGTCTATCTGCCAATAGATAACACTGCCGTCTTTGGTCGCTCCTAAAGCGTAATCCTGCATTAACCTTTCAATGGTGGGGAATTCCAAAGAATAGCGGTCAAACAGTCCGCAAAGGAAATAAACAAAGAAACTGTTATAGCTTGCTGACTTCTCCACATACCGAAAAGGGATATAACCGATTTCTCGTTGAGGCTTTTGCATTGGCTTCTGTTGAGTCGGAACTGCAAACCGCTCTTTCTCTACTGGATTATCAATAAAGAACTGTTTGGGCGTGTAATGGTAGCCGCATCCGCTTTCATGGTTGCACCTGCCTACATTCTTGTCTATGACCTGCCCGGTATTGCCATCCAAATAATAGGCAAAAGAATGAGGGTCGCCACATTTCGGGCATTTGTGCCGGGATGCCTTCCCGGTGTATTTCTCTAAATATGGTTGATTGAAATTATTCATAATTTTTTTACTTTACTGTCCCAAAGTGTCCCACTGTCCCACATTTCTAAAAGTGGGACAAAATAGTATAACTCATTGATAATATAATAGTTATCTGTCCCAAAAGTGGGACACTTCAAAAACCGCTTTTCAATATTCTACCTACTTTGCTTTTACTTATCCCCAATTCAGAGGCGATTTCCCTAACTGATTTCCCTTGCGTTGAAAGCTCCTTTATGTTTGTATTCAGTTGGGATATATCCTTATCGGTCTGCTCCTTTAGGTGTTCTTTTTCCGCTGCGTACCCGATATGCACAAACTGTAAAAACGCCCCGGTCTTTTCTATGGCAGATACTATCACATTATCGGAATCATAGGTATAATTACCATATCTTACTTTTAGCTGTTTGATATACCTTACACCGCTATCCTTTGCGCTCTTACCGATGGCAAACACACTATCAAAGAAGTTATAGAGTTTCTTGCTTCCTGCAAGGTCGTTTTGCGTGATAGGATTGGATAGACACCGTTTAGGGGTATGAGCCAGTATAAGCATTGATAAACCGTATTTCTTCTTTAACGCCATCAGTCGGAACATGAGCGTTCCTGCTGCATCTCCTTTTTCAGAAGCTATGCACAAATAGGTAAGATTATCAATAATGAGCACTTTTGCCCCCGTTTGTATGGCTGTTTGCTCTATATTTCCTATTACAGCCTCCTCGAAGTTTGTAGCGTCTAAAGAATCCCGGTTTATCTCAGCCCTATACAGGTTTTCCGGGAATTGGTACAGATTCCCAGCCTCATCACTATACCGTAACTGAAACTGCTTATCCGATAGCTCAAAATCAAAATACAGGACCCTTTGCCGTTCCGCTATAACTGTGCCTATCTGTACGGCATAGATGGACTTTCCCAAATTGGAATCAGAGAATAAACAGCATACCTCGCCCTCGTACCATAGCGAAAGCCAAAGAGCGTCCGGGTTTGGTCTTAGTGCTGCCTCCTTTATAGTTCTATTGGCGGTCTTTACTGCGAACATTCCTATTTGTTCCGGTACTTCTGCCGCCAATTGGTCGGCTTTTTGTAGTTCTGCACCCACCATCTGAATGTAATTAAAGCCTCCCATCATTCACCCTCCCCGAATAGTTTTAACTGCTGGTTATCTACCTTGCGAAACAACTCTTTATCAGTGGTGTAATACCCGGCTGTAAACTTGGTGTGTTCATCCTCTGTCTTATAAAGAAGCTGAATCAACCCTTTATCTTCCATATCTGCCACGTAGCGGCAAATATTAGCCCGGAGTATTCCTGTTTCCAAAGACACATCTAACATTGTTTTAGGATGCTCCTTAAAAGATTGATAAACAATTTTGTATTGTGCCCGAAACTCATTACCTTTGTCGTGCAAGTCAAGGGAATGGGTAGTCGTTAAGGCTGCCTTTTTTCTTTTATTCATGTTAACCCCTCCGATATTTAAACACTACTTGCTTTTTTACAGCTTCATCAATGGAATTAGCCTCATACAGTACTCGATTACCCACTCTTTTCGACTCTATGAGCCCGTCCTTAGTTAGCCTTGATAATGTAGGCAGTGTTACATGGAGTAAATCTGCTGTTTCTTTCCGGCTGTAGAACTTCGGCTCTTTTATTCTCGTTATCTCAAGAACTTTTTCTGACACCCGATCAACAATCGCGTCAATAAATGGAGCAAAGAAGCTCATTATAACAGCTTGCTGAGTTGAATTTAAATCATTCATAACTATATCCTTTTCTGTAATTGTGGTCTTACAAACTTGCCGTCGAGAGTAATTAACCACCTTCTTACGTATCGGAGCGGCTTCCCCGAAAAAGAATATGCAAATTAAAATATAAAAAAACTGTGGATAACAAAATTACAAGTGGAGAAATACGACAATAGAGCCATTGTCGTGAAATAAGAAAAAAACAATACAAAAAAGTTGGTAAAAACTTTTGCTCATTTACCAACTTTGCTATATTAAAGTAAAACTACATTCATTTCGTCATTCTAAGATGAGCACGAGAGAAATAATTCTCTTTGGCAGCCAGCATACTCTTTTCCGATTCTTCAAGTTTTAGGTATGACTTTAGCTGTTGCTCACTACTGTGTCCGGTTATCGCCATGATAGAGCTAAGGGATGCACCAGCCTTTTGCATATTGGTTGCAAGGCTTCTCCGGCAGGTATGGGTTTTAAGTAAGTCGCAGAACCTTTTCTTAGCCGTATACTCCATCGCTCCACGTTGTTCCTCTAACTCTACTATCTCAGTCCAGCCTAAAACCTCTCCAATTTCTTTGATATGGTCGTTTATCTTCTGATCATAAACCTTTGGTAGTTCTCCGTTGTACTTGTTGAGGATGGCATCAACTCGATAGTCCAAAGGAATATAAACTATGTTCCCAGTCTTTTCTTGCTTTAGTTTAATATAACGGTTCCCATCGGTTAGAGTAACAATCATCTTTGAATTGATACGCTTATAGTCGCTCACTCGTTGCCCGGTCAGACAACCAACAACAAACACATCCTTTACTTTCTCCCATGCCGGACGGTTGGATAGATCAAGCTCGTAAAGCTCCTGAATTCGTTCTTCAGTCAAGTAAACATTATCAACGTCTTTGTAGATAACATCAAAACCGGAACGAACATTTGTTGCGTCCATGAGTTTGAGTTGTTCGGCTGCATAACATATCGTTTTACATATCTTCACCATCCGGGCAATAGTGTTTGGGGAATATTCTTTCTCAGTCAAGAACAGCCGGAAATCATTGTAAAAGTTCAGTGTCAAGTCTGCAAAGTCAATCACACGTAACCGCATTTTCTGATACTCATTGAATTGAGATTGAAAACCCTTGTAACTTTTGATTGTTCCTGGTGCAACATTGGTAGTGCCTCCCTTTTTCTTTCTCTTACCTGATTCGCATTCATTAATGAACTGAGTAATGAAGTCGTTGAAGTTAGTCGCTTGTTCTTCTTCCAATGCTTTTGCCTCAGCTTCTGCACGCTCCTTTTCGGCTGCAATCTGTTCAGCGTACACAATTTCATGAATACGCTCCTTAACCATATCGGAAGAGATGGCAACTCCGTTTTTTATTAAAGCATCAACCATAGATGAAATAGCATCCAATTTAAAAAAAAGATCTTTTCCTTTTCCGTTCCGAAACGCTGTCAATGCCTTTGCACCTGTCAAAGATTTATTCCACTCCTTCACGTCCACCTCCAGCCCTATAGACACCCGAATATTAATCTTTGGAACTCGGTTCTGTATGCGGACGAACAAAGTTGCATACCCTTCACTTTTGTCAGTTCTTAAAATGAATGTTGCACCCATATTTTTACTTTTATAAGTTGGTACTACAAATATAGAGGTTCTTTTTATTTTGGTACTACATTGGTACTACAAATCTTTATCTAATTTTATTCCATTATCTCTTTGAAATAAACAACCACTTGTTTTACAGCAGTTAACAAAGAAAATGTTTTACTAACAAGATAAGAAAAATAAAGAAAAAGAGGTTCGCCAGGAACCTCCAAAAGCAAGAAAGGATTAGAAAGAAATTTCTAATCCTTCTGTTTTTTTAAGTACTTACATCTTCTGTGGTAGAAGGATTGGCGCATGGTAAAAAACGGGTAGTAGCACTTTTACTGTGTGGATGGTTATCGCGTGAAACTATATCCTTATGATAATAATCAGAGTTAAATATTTGAAAGAGTCTATATTCTATTTGTTTTATTGTATCTAATTGGTTACATTCGCATTATGAAAGCAACAGAGAAGAAGGATAATGATATACGTGAGTTGTATTTCTCGGATGAGTTTGGAGAGTTCTACAGTATGTTGCAAGATAAAGTAAAAGCTAAGTTTGAACATACTATGGATATTATCAGAACAGAGTATGTACTTAGTACGAAGTTCGTGAAACACTTGGAGCATACGGACTTGTATGAAATGAGGGTTTCTGTTAATACGAATGAATATAGAACGATTCTTTTTGCTGTTGATAATGATAATATCATTCTTTCAAAGAAGATACTACTCTTGAATGGCTTTCTAAAGAAATCCACAAAAGATTATAGTAAACAAATAAAGATTGCTGAACGGATATTAAAAGACTTTGAGTTATGAGAAAGTTAGATGAAAATAAATTAGCCAAGCTGCATACAGCAGGTGAGCTACTGGATAATAAATATGGAGAGGTTGGAACGGAATCTCGTACAACTTTCCATGAAAAGTCAATAGCGTGGTATTATGGTGAGATATTACGCGATCGCCGAAAACAACTAAAGATAACTCAACAAGAGTTGGCAGAAAAGGTTGGTACGGCAAGGAGTTATATCGCTCGTGTAGAAAAAGGAGAGACAGATATTCAGATTTCGAGTTTCTTTCGTATTGCCCGTGCTCTGGGAATTGAGTTTACTCCTACATTTATATAACTATTAATAAACGATTTAAACAGAATATTTGTTTTACAGTAGCGAAGCCAAGAAAGACCTAATTGATTGGTAATAAAAGGATTATATTGGTGATTTAAAATCCGCCAGGAACCTCCAAAAGCAAGAGCAACAAAAAGTTCTTACATCCTCCGTGGTGGAAGGATTGGAAGAAGAAATGTATCATTATACAAATCCATATCCATAAATTTGTCTTGATATGCTTTAGCAGCAACACTGTAAGTTTCAATAGTTTTTTTTATTCTATCATTGTAAAGGATTTCCTTTTCCATAATTTTCCTTTTCCATGTGAATAAAATTGATTCCATCTATTTCTTTTTTGTAGATAACATGATAACCGACTTTGGTATAGAGGTGTAATGTATTTGGCATTTCTTCTCCGGTGAAGAGGGTAAACTTCAGGCAAGAAGGAAAATATTTTTCTATTTCATACATCAGCGCCTTACCTATTCCTCTGTTCTGAAAGTCCGGGTGTACTATCAGTTTTCCTATATGACAAATGTGATCGTTATAAATATTTCCCCTAATAGAACCAACGATTTGATTATCGGAAGAAATATATTTTAGGATAACACAGGTTTCAGAGACAAAAATGTTTATTTCCATTCTTCTTCTCTAACATCATCCAATACGATCTTTTTGCTATCAGAATCCCAATGCGACTTCACTATATAGTGGGTGTTACTTTTGAATTTATCAGTAACCTCTGTTTCGCTGATTTTATCACCAACCTTTACCCCGATTGACGGTAAACCTAGAACAACCGTTTTATATGAATGGGCATCCGTCTTAAGAGGGGTTATGGGTAATCCGAATCCCCCGCTGTATACGAAAACCTCCATACCGGTTATTCCCGTTATTGAAAACTCAACTAAAGAGTTGGCATGAACAAAGTTAATGCCTGAAATATGATTCCTGACTTCTCCCGTATAGATAGCTTCTAATCTATCTGCTATTAAAAGTTTCTCTTCTGTACTTTGGTCTAATATATCAGGACGCTCAGGAGGCATTGAGCGACTACTTGTTGAATAGAAATATCTTTTGTCCTGCAGGTAACATACAAGGCGATGGGAAGTGCCTAACAAATCACCTTCTGCCCGGCGTGCATCAAAACGATATAGATTGGGAGCCTCGGCGAAAGCATAGAGTTTGTTTCCATCTACTTCGTAATCATAATAAGGACAATCCGGGTTACTATATCCGACCCCGAATAGCCACCCTTTGCGTGCAGACAAGTCAATCGAAGTAGTTGCCCTGATGCTATGTATTGCAACTCCTTGCTGTGATTCACTCCCTGACATTTCTTCTCCATCGCTACAAGCTGTTATATTTGCGATGAGCACTAATAACAATCCGGTAAAATAACTTCTTGATTTCATGATTTTCTTTTTTTGTACACCTGTATAGATTCTTTCATCTACGGCACAAAAGTATGCAGAAGTCATAGAAAAAGCCTTGAAGAAATTCAAGACTTTATTTGTCGAGCAACTTTTTCCTTATATGGCTAACTGTTTCAGGACTGACACCGAGAAAAGAAGCTATTTCCTTTAAAGATACTTTTTCCTTTAACATAGGGCATTGTTTCATAAGGCTTATATATCGCATTTCCGGTGTATCGCAATAAAGGGTCAACAATCTTTTGTAACTCATTTCAAATAAACCGTTGGCAATCCGACATCCAAGATGCAATCCATCCTGCATCCTGTTTGTATATACTAAATAATCATCAAGGGATATGGAATATACAATGCTATCCGTCAAGGCCCGGATACTAACTAATGAATTAGTTCCTCCTATAAAAGAAGAGTAATCACAAACAAATTCATTCTCAAAAGAATATCCCACAACATGCTCTTTTCCGTCTTCTCCCGTACATATATAATGAAATAGACCTTCTTGAACATAACCAGCATAGCGGGAAACCGCATTCTGATGTACATAGAACTCTTTCTTACAATAAACTTGCTTTTCACCTTTTTCCAAGAAAAAACGTATGGCTTCTGAATAATCAGCATGGTTCATGTATGTATTCAATTCTTTCATGATATCATTGTTTAAGATAGCAAAGTTAATAATTCCGTAAACGTTTTTGTTAAGAGGATTTTTTATTTTTGTTCCGTAATTGGGAATTAAAAAGATAATATTATGCATTACAAGGTCACGACACTCGTAGAGAATGCGGTTTACGGGCGAGAGTTACAAGCGGAGCATGGGTTGTCGTTGCTTATTGAAAGCGGCGGGTATAAAATATTGTTCGATACGGGGCAGTCGGATCTGTTTATCCGTAATGCGGCACTTTTGAATATCGATATTGCGGAGGTGGATTTCCTTATCCTGTCGCATGGGCATAGCGATCATACAGGGGGATTGCGGCATTTCCTTTCTGCCAACAAGAAAGCTCCGGTTATTTGCAAACAGGAGACCCTTTACCGGAAGTTTAAAGATAAACGGGAGAACGGAGCCATCGACTCCAACCTGTTGGACTTATCCCGCTTCCAATTTATCACCGGACAGACGGAACTCATTCCCGGGCTGTTCCTTTTTCCGGACCTTCCGGTTATGAATCCGGAAGATACTCACTTCGAACGGTTCTTTACGCAAACACATGAAGGAGTTGTTCCCGATATTTTCAATGACGAACTGGCTATCGCACTGGTAGCGGAAAATGTGTATTCCGTATTAAGCGCGTGCTCCCACCGGGGAATCACCAATATTCTCAGGACTGTACAAAACAGTTTTCCCGGATACGCACTCAAACTATTGGCCGGAGGCTTTCATATCCACAATGCCAAAGACGAGAAATACAGCATCATAGCAGATTACCTGAAAAATAATCTGCCGGAACAGATCGGTATTTGTCATTGTACGGGTATAGACAAATACGCATTGTTCCGGCAGACATTCGGGGACCGTGTATTCTATAATTACACGGGAAATACGTTTTATTTATAAATCTTAGCAACCCAACCACCGCCGGGAGCCATCTTTACCTTTATCTTGCGATCGGCGGGAACCGGTATAATTTCTTTTTTATAATCGCAGGCGGCACGATCGGCATTGATACCGTCTTTGAACAATTCCAGCTTATAATTGCCGTCACCTAAGAAAGACAAGTCGAGTTCTATCTCGCGTGCATCCCAGTTTGTCAGAGCACCGACATACCAGTTATCACCATGAAGGCGGGCAAGAGCGACATATTCACCGACTTTACCATCCAGCGCAACCGTCTTTTCCCATACAGTCGGGATATCGGCGATAAATTCCGTACATTCGGGTTCCCGGTTGTAGTTGGAAGGATTGTCGCACAACATATTCAGCGGAGATTCAAAGATCACATAAGTAGCCAACTGGTGGCAACGCGTTCCCTGGCTCATCGGTTCGGTATAGACAGGAGCATAATTCTTACGGATCGCATTGCGCATGGCACCTTGTGTATAGTCCATCGGACCGGCAACCATACGGACAAAAGGAATCGTCACGTCGTAAAGCGGCATATCGTATGTATTGGCAGCCCATTTCATATTCTCCAAGCCATGAACGCCTTCGTAGTTGATCACGTTCGGATATGTACGTTGCAAACCAGTCGGTTTACAGATACCGTGATAATCCACCATCATCTTATATTTGGCACAAGTTTCGGCACCTCTGTAGAGGAAGTCGATGATCTCCTGGTCGTCGCGATCCATAAAGTCAACCTTGAATCCCTTCACGCCCATATCGGAATAATGTTTCACCACTTTTTCCAGATCACGGTCAAATGCGTGATAACCGGCCCAAAGAATAATGCCTACATTCTTGGATTTACCATAGTTCACCAGTTCCGGGATATTGATCTCCGGAATAACCTGCATCAGGTCGGCAGCCATGTTGACAGACCAGCCTTCATCCAGGATTACATATTCAATGCCATGTTCAGCGGCAAAGTCGATATAATATTTATAGGTTTCATTGTTGATACCGGCGCGGAAATCCACATCGTAAATATTCCAATCGTTCCACCAGTCCCATGCAACCTTGCCCGGTTTCACCCAGGAAACATCCTGCAAGCGGCAGGGAGAAGCCAACCGATAAACCATATCGCAATCGGCCAACTGCTTATCGTCCTCAGAAACGACAAACACACGCCACGGGAAAGCACGCGTGCCGCTTGTCCTGGCGATATAATCTTCACGTTCTTCCACCAACATCTGCAGATTATTGTGTCCGCCTTGCTTTTTCACTTTCGGATAAGGAGCGAACACCGGTTTCAGTGCCGGTTTGTCAGTCGAGTTATTCAGGAACATACCGGGATAATCTTCCAGGTCGGCCTCGGTGATACAGAGTTTCTTGCCACCGTCCAGTTCTACTAAGAACGGCAGGATCATCAGGCGTTCGCTGTTCAGCTTCGTGATCGGTTCGTGTACATAAGGCTGCTCGAAGGAGTTCATGAATTGTTCTTCGAAAGTAGTCTTCTTGCTGTTCACATAAGGCGCAAAAGCCGTATGGTCGGAAGAGAAATTATAGTCGGCTTCTTCATCCACCACAATAATATTATCCTTCATCTTCGTCGTGAAACGATAGGCCAAACCGTCATTATACATACGGAAAACAAGACCGTAGTTACCCCGGAACGACAGTGTCATTTCATTATAGACATCCTGCACTTCCGTCTTTTTATAGAAAGGAGAAGGGATCACCTTATCGACAGCCGCTTTCAGCACTTTCGATACTTTAGGATGGGCACCTAAAACGACTCCATTCTGCAGCGTCATGGAGATCGGAGAGGCGGCCAGGACTTCTGTCCCGTCGTGTGTAAATGAAAAACGAATATCATCACCAACCGTAACAATAGCTTGTAGTTTTTTGTCCGGCGATTGCAACTGATAGCTTTTCTGTGCCATCAGCGACATACTCCCCATCAGGAAGAGCGCAATAAGAGCTTTTATTTTCATGGCTTTCAAATTTAATTAACCGGCGGCAAATATACAGGAATAATCAGGAAATACTTTTGCAAAATTGTCTTATCTTTGTTGATATTGTATCATAATACGGTTATTAAGGAGATAACAACCATGAAAAAGCTTATTTGTTTATTGTTTTGCTGCCTGTTTTTCCTTCCGGCCGCTGCCCAATGGAAATGGCACAACCCGATGAAGGCCGGTTTTCCGGTTATCCAGAATCAGGGATTCACAAAAGAGATCGGGGATTCTTACACGCGCTTGCCCGGACGGGCTAAAGGCGTGGTGAGCGAACCGGTATGGAACCTGTCAAGGCATTCGGCCGGACTCGCCATTTATTTCTACAGTGATGCTCCTCGGATCAAAGTTCGCTATGCCGTTACCGGCGGCCTGAATATGCCGCACATGCCTTCGACCGGAGTGTCGGGAGTCGACCTCTACAGCATTAACAGCGACGGGGAATGGCGTTTTTGTTTCGGCAATTATTCTTTCAAGGATACGATCACCTATACATATAATAATATAGGTAAAGACCGCTATCACAAACAAGGCTTCGAATACCGGCTTTATCTGCCTTTGTATAACGGAGTGAAATGGCTGGAGATCGGTACGCCCGAAGATACGAAACTGGAATTTATCCCGGTTTCCCCAGAAAAGCCGATTGTCCTGTACGGAACTTCGATAGCACAAGGAGCCTGTGCGTCCCGTCCGGCAATGGCGTGGGGAACGATCCTCCAACGTTCGCTGGACTATCCGCTCATAAACCTCGGCTTCTCAGGCAACGGCAAACTGGCGAAAGAGGTGCTGCAATTCATCGGCGAGACGGATGCACGACTGTATATACTGGACTGTATGCCGAACCTGATCCATGAAAACGAAGCCCACGTCACCGAACTCGCCATTGCCGCCGTCAAGCAATTACGGGAAAAACGCTCCGCCCCTATCCTCTTGGTCGAGCATGACGGATATAGCAACCAGCAGACCGATACCCTGCAATACAAACTATTCGCCAAAACGAACCGTGCCTCCCGCAAAGCATACGAGCAGCTTCAATCCGAAGGGGTCAAAGATGTATATTACTTGTCCTACGAAGAACTGGATATGCCTTCGGACAGTTGGGTCGATTACGTCCATCCGTCCGACTTCGGGATGCAGCACCAAGCAGTTGCCGTAGAAAAGAAAGTACGCGAAATCCTGCACATCCCGGCCGGCACAATTGCTACCACACGCCCAGTCACGCAACGCCGCGAACCCGGCATGTATGAATGGCGTGCCCGCCACCGCGCCTTTTTGGAACATATTGCCAACCATCCGCCTAAAGCGGTCATTTTAGGAAACTCGATCACCCATTATTGGGGCGGCGAACCGGAACACCGCAACAAAAACGGACGGGAGACCTGGGAAAAGGTCATGCGTCCTGCCGGTTTCCAGAACTTAGGCTGCGGATGGGACCGTATCGAAAATGTGCTTTGGCGTGTATACCACGGTGAACTGGATGGTTATGAGGCCGGAAAAGTCGTATTGATGATCGGCACGAACAACTGCGGCCTGAACAGTGACAAAGAGATTGTCGAAGGCCTCCGCTTCCTCCTTTCTGCCATCCATCAGCGCCAACCGAAAGCATCTGTCAAAGTGATCGGCATCCTCCCCCGCCGTAATCAGGAGCAATGGGTAAGGAACATCAACTTCGATATTAAGGAGATGGTGGAAACGGAAGGCTATGAATTTGCGAATCCGGGAACCGCCCTATTACAGCAGGACGGCAAAATAAACGAAAGCCTGTTTATCGGTGACGGCCTCCATCCGAACGACAAAGGGTATGAATTAATTGCAGGAGAGATCTCTTCCCTCAACAAAAGTTTTTGAAAAATAATCCTTCATTCCTTCATCTGTACACTTAAATATGTCGTATTCACGTTATTACAGATGAAGGAAATGATGTGATTCATTCATCTATCAGCAACTATTAAAATCAAATAGCCAAGCTCTTAGCATAAAGCTACCTGCTTCTTTTTCTCCTGCCAGCTGTCGAACGCTTGTTTGACAACTGTAAAACGCTTGTCCGACATTTAACGAACAAGCGTTTCACAGCTATCAAACAATAACAATCATAAATACTTTACCTTTAAAGTTCTTACTTACAAGATGGTAATGCCTCAGATGAAGGAATGAAAGATTATTTTTCAAAAACTTTTATTGAAGAGATGTGTCTTTCATCCCTCTCAGGAACAGGAGACGTGCAACCCGTCGTAAGCCAGATGGACATGAGGCGGCAACTCCTTCTCTACCTCCGCGTGCAATCCGATACGGTGGCTCATGTGGATCAGGTACGTCTCCTTCGGTTTTATCCGCCCGACATTCGCAAGAGCCTCCTCCAGCGATTCGTGCGTAGGGTGAGAACCCCGGCGAAGGGCGGTCAGGATCAGTACATCCAGGCCTTCCAGCTTGGCATACTCTTCTTCCGGGAGATATTTCACATCTGTCAGGTAAGCCATATTTCCGATACGGTAGCCTAAGATCGGCAGTTTGCCATGCATCACCCGGACCGGCGTAACCGGGATTCCGGCAACCACAAAAGGCTCGTTTTCGATCCGGTGAAGTTCCAGATTCGGAACTCCGGGATATTTATGGGCGCGAAATACATACGGAATGCGCGTCTCGATAGCTTCTGCCACATTGTCCTCCGCATACACGTCCACCCCCTTTTCCCGGCAAAAAGGGCGAAGGTCATCCAGTCCGCCGACATGATCATAATGTTCGTGCGAGATCAGGACAGCATCCAGGTGATAAGTCTTGTTGCGGATTACCTGCCAACGGAAATCTGGTCCGCAATCCAGCAAAATCCGTTTACCATCCGTCTCCACCAATACGGACGTACGCAGACGCCAATCCCGCTTGTCCGGACTGGTACATACTTCACACTGACAACCTATTTCGGGAACTCCGGTAGAAGTCCCCGTTCCTAAAAACGTAATTTCCATCTATCCTACATATTTTACCTCGGGCATAATCTCGATGCCGAACCGGTCATGAACAGCCGTACGAATACTTTCGGCAACTAATGCGATCTCATGTCCTCTGGCTTCTCCTAAATTAACCAATACCAATGCCTGCTTTTCATATACTCCGACCGAGCCATGCGATTTACCTTTAAAACCACATTGTTCGATCAGCCAACCGGCCGGCACCTTCACCTTTCCCTCTCCTGCCGGATAGGACGGCATATCCGGATATTGCTTTTTCAGCTTCTCGTAATGGACGGCCGGAATCACCGGATTCATAAAGAAACTGCCGGCATTTCCCAATTCGTCGGGATCAGGCAATTTCTGGCGACGGATCGAGATCACGGCATCCCGCACGGCTTGCAACGTCAACCCGGGATATTTGGCAAGTTCATCCTTCAGATTACCATAATTTACGGAGAACCGAGGCTTTTTGCTCAAACGTATATTTATATAAGTAACAATATGCGGATCGTTATGCTCATCTTTGAAGAAGCTATTCCGGTAACCATAGAGGCATTCTTCATTTGTAAACGTACGTTTCTCGAACGAAAGCTGGTTATACGTCTCCACCGTCTCGATCACATCCTTGATTTCCGCACCGTACGCTCCGATATTCTGGATAGCGGCAGCTCCGGCTTCGCCCGGAATATCGGACAGGTTTTCTATTCCGCCCCAACCGTTGGACACGGCATAAGCAACCACGTCGTCCCATTTCTCGGCAGCCCCGATACGAAGCAGGACGGAATCGTCCGTCTCTTCCACAACAGAAATACCTTTAATCTGCGAATGCAGGATAATCCCGTTAAAATCATTTATGAACAGCAGGTTACTGCCGCTTCCGATATGCAACGACAAACATTCCTGAAAATATTCATCCCGGAAGATCCGTCCCAACTCTTCTTCATTCATATATTCCATAAACCAACGGGTCTTCACCGGAAGGTGAAAAGTATTATGTTTCTCCAGCGAATAATTCTCTTCTATTCTCATTTTACGTAAGTTTTATTTTGCAGGACAAAAGTAACGATAAATATCAAATCAATCAGCAGGTATATAAAAAAGCCTTTCAAAGTAACGTGACCAGAGGCTATTTAACATTTTTTGTTTCGCAAATCGTAACAAATGCATATACGCGTTGTTAAATAAGAAATGAACGCTGATTTCTTTATATGCAAAAAGATATACAACATATCAATGAAATGCGTACATTTGTCTTGAATATCATTAATTAAATAGAAACATTCATGAACAAAGCAGAATTGATTGAGGCCCTGGCCCAGAGATCGGGATTACAGAAACAAAAAGCGAAGAAAATGTTGGATGCTTATGTTGACATCGTAACAGAAGCTATGTCTCACAATGAGGAGATCGTATTAATCGGTTTCGGTACATTGATACCGCGTCCGCAAACTGAGCGTTTAGCCCGTAACCCAAAGACTGGAACACCGGTTATGATCCCGGCCAGAACAACTGTAAAATTTAAACCGGGTAAATATTTGCTCGATGCAATTAACAAACCCGGAGAAAAGAAGTAATACTTTTTAACCTGACAAAGGGAGGCAATCTAAAAAAGGTTGCCTTCTTTTTTGCGACCTGTACAAATTATGAGTAATTTCGATGCCAGAAAATGACAATTTAATCATGAAGATAGTTAATCTTGGAGAATCAAACTCAGTGTTAAACCGGTTTGTAGCAGAATTGCGCGACGTCAATATACAAAAAGACAGTATGCGCTTCCGCCGTAACATCGAACGGATCGGTGAAATAATGGCTTACGAGATCAGCAAGGATTTTACCTACAGTACAAAAGACATTCAATCTCCCTTAGGGATAGCACCGATGAATACTCCCGACGACCAGATCGTCATCAGTACGATCCTGCGTGCCGGACTCCCCTACCACCAGGGCTTTCTCAGCTATCTGGACAATGCTGAAAATGCGTTCGTATCTGCTTACAGAAAATATAAGGACCGCCTGAACTTCGATATCCATATCGAATATATCGCTTCTCCCCGATTAACGGATAAAACATTGATTATAACAGACCCCATGCTGGCTACCGGCAGTTCTATGGAACTGGCCTACGAAGCATTGCGCACCAAAGGTCATCCGGCACACATCCATGTTGCTTCCATCATTGCGAGCAAACAGGCAATCGAATATATCCAACGTAAAATGCCGGACGATATCACTACCGTATGGGTAGCGGCTGTCGACGACGAACTGGACGACCATTCTTACATCGTCCCCGGTTTAGGGGATGCCGGCGATTTGTCTTACGGAGAAAAAGAATAAGGTATAAATTTAACGGGGTAAAGTAAACCAGAAACGGGATCCCTTCCCTTCTTCGGACTTTACTCCGATTTTTCCGCCAACCTGTTCTATTATGCTCTTGCAGATCGAGAGCCCCAGGCCTGTCCCCTGCTTGAAACTATTCCCTTTATAGAAACGGTCGAACACATGTTGCTCCACTTCCGGCGACATCCCGTCTCCGGTATCTGTCACTGAAAATTCGACTTCATTTCGGTGCACTTCGTAATCAAGAACAATCGTTCCCTTACTGGTATGCTTGATCGCGTTATTGATAAAGTTGGATATGACCTGTGTCAACCGCACTTTATCACAACGCATAATATAGGAAGGCAGATCAGGAGCCATACAAAGCGCGACTTCGGCCGGTACTTTGATTCGCATTGAAACAACCAGTTCCTTACATAACTCGCGCAGATCAAGATCGACAAGTTTCAATTCCATAATACCGGATTCTATTTTAGCAAGATCCAGCACATCGGAAATCAATTGCAACAACAACTCATTATTTTTCTGGATAATCTCGACAAACTGCATCTTCTCTTCCGGATCGTCCGTATCGACCAGCAAAGTCGAGAAACCGACGATTGCATTTAGCGGTGTCCGGATTTCATGGCTCATGTTAGCAAGAAATGCAGATTTCAAACGGTCGAGTTCTTCGGCCTTTTCACGTTGCTTCTGTGTTTCCTTCAGTTCGGTTATATCATAATTCACACAGATCATTTCGAGTCTGTCCGGATCGGTCGATTGCGTATTCCGCATTACATTCACACGAGTCCATCGCCATCCATCTCCATCCTTGATCCTCAATTCCTGCCGGATGCTGGAGGCTTTACCTTGTTTTACCCGCTCAAAGAAGTCGAACATCACTTCCCGGTCTTCCGGATGAATATTATTGTAAATACCAACCACTTGCGGTAAAGGCGTTCCCTCTATTTCTCCCAAATTCTGATACCATTGATCAATTGCATAGCCTTCACAACTTAACAAATCAAACTTGGCATATCCCACTTTGGCGAAACGACTGACCAACCTGAAAAAATGCTCAAACTCTTCGATACGGTTATAAGCAACTGTCTTGTCGGTATTATCAAGGTTGATAAACATATAATTGATCAGATCCCCATTCGCATCGTAAAGCATGCTAACCTTTGTAAAAATATCAATAGATCCGCTTTTGGCTGTCGAATAATAATCTTCATCCTTGATTTTATTAAACGAATAACTCAACCGGAAAGAGACAGGTTCTCGGTTTCTCAACTTCTCTCTGACTTCTTCGGGAATTATCGGATTTTCATAAATATTGATGCCTAACACGGATTCCTTCGAGGAGAGGCCAAATATTTCAACATCCATATTATTCATATCCACCAGATAGCCATTCTTATCATACAGTTCAATACCTACCGGGATATTCGTATAGATATTCCGAAGCAACTTTTCACTATGATCCAGAGCCTCATTTGTACGAGCCATCTTCGTTATGATACTGATAATATTGGTAATTGAAGAGAGCCATTGATAATCTTCCAGACTCCACATACGGTTGTTGTCCACAATATCGATACCCAAATAGCCCCAGGATGCACCTTTAATTATCAAAGGGATCAGGATCAGGGAACGGACGCCTCTCATTTCCAGATAACGTTTTTCCTCTTCCGCCTCCAAAGGCAACTCATCCAGGTTATTGACCAGGACCGGATAAAGCTTTTGTATTTTCTTGGTAGACCAGGGCAATGTAGAAAGAGGTATGTTCTGCAAAGTATCACGGACAGGAGAAACGCCTTTGCTACAAACTTCATGGGTACAACTCAAAGTATCCCCATCCCCGTACTCCATGATATACGCACGTCCTTTTGTATAGATCGAAAACAGGATTTCAGTAAGTGCCAGATGGATGGATCGACCGGTGCAGATCATTTGTCTGAATAAAGGAATGCAAGGCTCGTGAAAGACTTCCTAAATGCCGCAAAAGCCCGTCCACCTGACTGTTTTCAACTGGCTTATCTGCGTCTTCTTCACTAAAAGGGATCAATTGCAAAATACCGAAAGCCTTTATTTTGCCTTCGGCATCCATATCTCGTTTGTATATCTTGGTACGGACAAATCTATATCCATAACATGTCTTTATCGGAAAAATTTGTTCGTAAATACCTATTTCTTTAAAAAAGGAGAATTCATTGGCAATCCGGCTCCGGTAATCTTCGCGAATCAAAGTAAGAAAATCGCTTATGGGCACTTTTGGTCCTTTCAATTCCAACAGGCTGATCAGGAAGTCCGAACAGATATAACATCCCGCTTCGAAATCTGTCTCCCACCATCCAACCTGGGCACAATCTAATAATGTCTGATACTGGTCTGTTTCCATGAAAAACTCTTTTGCTATTACCCATTTGTTACTATCACACAAAAGTCGCTATAATAAATCAGATCAACAAATTTTATTTATCTTAATATTCAAGGTTTTTGGGGATCCAAAATGTAGAAAAAAAAGTTGCAGTACGAGCTAATGCACGCTCATACTGCAACTTAACAAACACATATAAAAGTGTTATTTCAACTCTTTAATGCGAATATTGCGGAATTTGACCGGAGAGCCATGACCTAAGAAACCGATATGTCCTTTCTTATTGAAAAGTCCCGGATGTTCTTTGTGGTCGGCAGTCCCGTTCTTTGTCGCTTCGCGAATATTACCTTCCATGATAACCACACCATTGACCGTCACCTTGATATTATCTCCATCGGCTACAATTTCTTCATAATTCCATTCGCCAGCAGGTTTGAACGCACTATGGTGATCTGCCTTAGCCGGGATAATTCCATAAACGGAACCATGATGCTGCAAAGGAGTGATATCCTTGTAAATCGGATGTTCGCAATCCAGAATCTGGATTTCCATGCCGGCATAAGCAGCATCCCCTTCCATCGGAGTACGGATACCGACACCGTTATTGGCACCCGGAGTCAATTGGAACTCGAAACGGTACACGAAATTACCATATTCGTTTTTCGTATATAAGTTACCGCCGTAGCTTTTGCTCGGAATCATGGAGATGCAGCCGTCTTCCATCGTATAGTCCACCGTATTGCCCGTCCATTCGTGCATGTTCGTGCCGTCGAACAAAACCTTAAAGCCTTCTTTCTCTTCTTCGGCCGAAAGTTTGAACGGTTCCTTACGTTCCAGTTCTTTCACGTAAATATTGCGATAATACACCTTGCTTCCATGAGCCTGGAGTTCGATTTGTTCGATCGGGGAAACCGGAAGTTTACGATCCCAATAGTTTTCCATGATCACATCGTCTACGACCTTTTCTCCGTTCAACAATACAGTCACACGGTCACCGACCATTTTGATATAGAAGCTGTTCCATTCGCCCAGTTTATTATCAGCGACTTTAGACGGCTTGCTCTGGTTCACCTGGTTGTTGTACAATCCACCGGAACCGACCTGTGCCCCTACGTTTACACGCGAAGTATCCCAAATCTGCACCTGGGGCGTGCCACGCAGGTAAATACCAGCATCCGCTTCAGGGCCGGCCGGATCGAGCATCCAGTCCACGTACATCTCAAAGTCGCCATATTGTTTTTCCGTACACAGGTTATCACCCTTACCATTGAACACCAGCATACCGTCTTCGACGCTCCAACCTTTACGCATGACTTCATCGGCCTTCGCCTGCTCTTTGGCTAACTGCGCCGGTTTCATTTTTGCCCGGGCAATCGGATTCTGCACCAAGCCTTTCCAGCCGGTCAGGTCCTTGCCGTTGAACAATGAAACGAATCCTTCACCCTGCGGCATTTCGGCCAGATGTTTCTTGATCGCTTCCTTTTGATAGCCGGCATCCGGATTGTCAAGCACATCCATCACCTTGTTCAGCAGAGCACGGACATTTGCACCTGTATATTCCTTATTTCCCAAAGCAATATTCATAACCGCATTGGCGGCAGCCTGTTGTACGGGCTTCTGATCCAAGAATTCACCGGCATACAACATGCCCAGGTATGTTCCGGTATTTTCAATCTGTTGGAGGATTGCGATCTTTTGTGCATCCGTTTTAGCAATTTCCATTGCCTTACGCAGGCTTAACAAACGGTTTTCTCCCGTAAATGCAGGATTGGAAACCAATTTCACATAAGTAGTGAGAGCCGGACCAAAATAATTGGAGGATGGATTTTCCTTACAGATCGTATATAATTCGTCCGCTACTTCAATACCCTTCCAGTTCAACAAAGCCTCGAATGCAGCATCCCGTTTAATACCCGTATTGGAACGGAAGCCTTTCACAATTGTTGCCAGTGCATCCGGTTGGGCGGTAGAAGACAAGACCAGATAATACAAATAGTCCTTATTACCAGCCTGCAACATACGGCGTGTCACTGTTTCGACCTGATCGGCAGCCGGAAGAGAAGACAAAGCGGAAATAACAGCCCGTTGCATAGGAGGAACAGCCAATGCATCGGCTGTTTCCAACATACCGCACATATTGGTTATATCGCGTTCTCCTACCACATCTTTCAAGGCTACATAAGCCGCAGCTTTCACTTCAGGAGAACCTGTTTGTATCTGATCCAATACGGTATTGATATTGGCAGTAGCTTTGCGCATAGCCAGCAATTCGAGTCCGGCTATTTTACCTGCATTGGCAGCGGAAGAGACGGCTTTCGCCACTGCTCCGTCGATATCTCCGGGGAAAGCGGTCAAAGCATCCTGTCCCAGCAAGACAACTTGCTTGTCTTCGTTCTTCAACAATTCGGCCAACGAAGGGATATAAGACTTATCGCCTATCTTTACCAATGTCCAGGTAGCAGCCTGCTTCACGTCAAAGTCTGCATCATTGAGCTGTTCCAACAGGATTTGCTTGGCAGGAAGATCGAAACGTATTTCCAGATTCCGGATAACGTCATGCTTGGAAGGCTTCTTGGCCTCACGTCCGATCCAGTTCAGAATATCTATTTTCAGTTCCGGCTTTGCCTTAGGAACCATTTTCATAAGTTCGATATACAACTCCTTATCTGCATAGCAAGATGCGTAATTCAAAGCTGCGTTCCGGTAATTCTTGCTCGGATCCTTCATTGCAGCGATGACCATCTTGGAAACTTTAGCAGGTTCCTCGGCTGATAAAAGTATCTGCAAAGCAGCTTCACGTGTCTGTTCCTGTCCGGCTTTGGCCGCTTCTTTCTGCAATTTCTTAGCAGCTTTCATAACCGCATTCCGGTCAGTCTCTACCAATCGTTTCAGCAAAGCGATATAGGCTTCGTTAGCGCTGGTCACTTCCATGGTATAACCAGCATTCTCGGCAGCTTTTGCCAAAACCGGCAATGAGTTAGGACCTCCTACACAACTCAACGCAAACAGAATCTCTTTCTGCATATTCGGATCGGATGCTCCCTCCAATGCCAACAAAATCGTTTCGGCCTCTTTCACCTTGGCATCGGCAATCGCACGGATCACATCTTTCTGTGTTTTCGGGGAACCGGAGCGGCTCTTCAAGGCTGCGACCAATGCCTGTCCTGCCTTTTCGCTACCGTTAGCAGCCAGAGCACGGGCAGCGGGACCGCTCAATGACTCGTCATTCAGATAAGAAGCCAGTGTATCTATACATTCGTCTTTTCCCAAGATCTGAAGTTGGCGAATAATAAAAGCTTTTGTTTCGCGCTCGTTCACCATTTCGAGTGCTTTCAGGTAAGCATTTGCCGTCACTAACCGGGCATTTTCCTCTCCTTTCGCCATAACGTAATGCGTCAGGCCGCTCAAGGCATAGTCTACATTCGAGTTACTGCCTTTGCCGGGTGCATTTATCATGTTTACCAGCATCAGAACCCCTTCTTCGCCGGTAGAACTCAAATCACCAATCAGTTTATTGTATGCCGCTTGTTTCGCCGCAGGCATCTGAGCCAACACATCGGCAGCGGTCGTTTTGGCCGTACGGTTGGCCGGAGTCTGCGCCATCAGCATGCTTCCGCATAACAGTAAGGCAGCTATTGATATATATGCTTTTCTCATTATGTTTCAAATTTTGAATGAATTAAATATTCCAGGGTGCTCTCATCGGCTGGTCCAGCAAACGATTTGCAGCCTCGTCGTCAATAAATTCAAGTTTTACAGGATCGAAATTCAGTGTCCGGTTCAAACGCAGAGCGGTTGCTCCCATATTGACAATAGTCGCCGAACGGAAACCATTCCGTTCGTTCAAGGCAAACGGCTGACGTGTTTTCACACATTCAATAAAGTCTGTAACCTGTGGTTCGGGTTCGGGGAAGTCGGCAAGCTTCTTCTCCCAATCAGGAATATCGCATACAAAATTCTTATATACATTACCTTTCGGCCCGGCAATATACGGCGTATTCGGATCGCCGAAATCACCACCCCAAAGGACAATCTGGCAACCATCATCATAGGTATAAGTGATAGAACGCCAGGTTCCGACAGCGTCCGGATGCTGTTGCGGGGCATCTACCTCCACTTTAACGGGGCTGGTATCGTCTTTGCCTAATATATATTGTACGGGATCGATGTAGTGCTGTCCCATATCTCCGAGCCCACCGCCGTCATAATCCCAATATCCACGGAAAGTCTGGTGTACGCGATGCGGGTTATAAGGCTTATAAGGAGCCGGGCCGAGCCACATATTGTAGTCCAGCTCTGCCGGAACCGATTGTGGTTCGAGATATTCTTTTCCTACCCAGAAAAACTTCCAGTTAAAACCGGTATGTGCACTGATCGTCACTTTCAACGGCCATCCTAATAATCCGCTTTGCACGAGCTTCTTCAACGGTTTGACAGGAGTACCCAGTCCGTAGAACTGGTCTGTAAAACGGAACCAAGTATTCAGGCGGAACATACGTCCGTATTGCTGAACAGCCTCCATCACACGCTTTCCTTCTCCGATCGTACGTGTCATCGGTTTTTCGCACCAGATGTCTTTTCCGGCTTTGGCAGCTTCGACCGACATGATACCGTGCCAGTGAGGCGGAGTGGCAATATGTACGATATCGACATTCGGGTCCAGAATCAAATCGCGGAAATCATGATAAGCGGCTATTTTTTCCTTCACCAGTTTCTTTCCCAGTTCAAGGTGATTTTTATCGACGTCACAAACGGCAACCAAACGTGTACCGGCATAGTTAACATGACCTCTTCCCATACCTCCGGTACCAATAATACCTTTAGTCAATTGATCACTCGGAGCGATATACCCGTTTCCCAATACGTGACGCGGCACAATCGAAAAGAGCGCAACCCCTCCAAGGGTTTTCAGAAAACCTCTTCTGCTTGTTCTCATAGTAAAAATAATAATTTATATAGATTAGCAACTAATTATTTTAAAATATAAGCAATATCTGACAAATATACTATTTTTCTAATAATTCTTGCAGATATTGACGTGTTTTTATAACATAATCATGTCTTGCACCGTTCAATTCGCACTCAATAGTCAATGCTCCTTGAAATCCTTGCTTCTTCAATTCGGCTATGACAGCCGGGAAATTCACCTCTCCGGTCGGGATAGGCACTTCAGCTCCTAATTCATACGGGTTGTTCGGATCCGGATATTTACCGTCCTTGGCATGAAATTCTTTGATCAGGCTCCCGAATTGCTTCACGGCATCCAGAGAATTGGCTTTCCCGTACATTAATAGATTAGCCAGATCGCAATTGATAAACACATTGCCGGTTGCTATATCTTTAATGGCACGGATCAAAGTCGTCGGGGTTTCCTGTCCGGTTTCGAAATAGATCATTACGCCACGTTGCTTGGCATAATTCGCCAAATCCTGCATAACTTTAATAAAACCCTTGTACTGTTCGGAAGAGGGATCTTCCGGAATAAAACCGAAATGGGAGTGCATAGCGGGAACTTCCGCCATTTGGCAGAAATCAATCATTTCATGATATTCTTTAATTTTTTCTGCGCGTTCTTCTTCCGGAACCAGACCGATCGTTGCCGGTCCCTGGCGGAAATTCCACTGGCTCTTACTTCCCGGAACACCGACCACCGTCGTCACCTTGATATCATGTTTCTTTGATGCAGCCTTTACTTTTTCCGCAAAATCTTTTGTAAACGCTTTTTTCTGATAATTAAGCTCACAAGAGCCGAATCCCTGATCATGAAGATCTTTAAAGCTTTTATCTATATTACTCATGTCATACTGGATAACGCCAATCGTTATCTTATCCTGAGCCATTATTCCTGAGTAAATAAATAACAAAGCAAAAATCAATAAAGAAAATTTAGTTTTCATCTCCTGATATAGATTAAGTTAATAAACAATGAGAATAAAAAAGAGGGACAACCAAAGGGTTGTAAGTCTTTTTGGTCTCCCTCTTTATTTTAATCTAACAAAAGTAATAATTTATTCCATTGTAGGGTTAAAAGTACCTCCCCAATTATTATTTTGTTCGAGATTTGGATTTTCGTCAAGATTGGCCTTCTGGATCGGGAAGAAATAAAACGATTCTTCAATCACGAATTCTCTCTCGGCCGCTTCTGTATAAGGAACTTGATGAACCACGTAACGAAAATCGCCAGTAGTCAATTCGTTGTTATTGATTTTTGTTCTGGCGGTGTTCAGATCCATATCCGTACCATCCGAGTTGATTGCGATCGCTTCAAGTCCATGCTTGGTCCAACCTGCCAGTTTCATCATATTACGCGTACGGCGCAAATCCCAAAAACGATGTCCTTCGAAACACAGTTCAATATTACGTTCATCCAAAATAGCCTGACGGATCTCTTCACGGTTTCCGACTTTCAATCCATAAAGTCCGTCGTTACCGGCTTCGATTCCGGCACGTTTACGAATCTGCTTCAACATTTCAACAGCCACATCCGAATGTCCGGTTTCGTTAGCTGCTTCAGCATAGATAAACATTACTTCGGCAAAACGCATCAGGATATAGTCAATATCATACGTCATCACCTTATCTTGAGTCAATGTTAAATCAGCTGCTTTATAAATATAAAAGCCGGAGAATATGTCATTGTTCACAGCATTCGTATGTGCATTTGGATTTACACCATATTGATCATCCGGGCTACTAATTCCCAGCGCATTATATTGCCTATAGTCTGCATGCTTTCCGGCCACTGGATATTCCCGACCATTGTATAAACAGACATTATTGAAGCGAGGATCCCGATTCTTCCAGAAAGATTTCAGCAAATCCTGTTCGTCTCCAACATAATATTTACTGCTCGGGTCATTATATTGTTTTCCATCCAACATAGGGAAGTTTTTTACAAACTCCCAGGTCGGATTACTATAAGATTTGTCACGGCTGACGGAAGCCGGGCGAGTCGTATACTCCCAAGAAGAAGTTTTATTCGGATTCGAGTTTACCACCGGGAAAACCACTTCCGGCCCTTGTTCCTGTATCCAAATATCCGCATAATCGGGAGTTAAAGCTATACCTTTAGCCACACAAAAATCATAAGCTTCTTTTGCTGCTACATAGGCTTCATCCCAATAAGCATTGCCGTATGGATTGCTCGGATTGAACTGTGGAGAAGCTTTCAACAAAAGAGTTTTTGCTTTCCATGCTTTGGCAAAACATTGGTCGATACGTCCATAATCGGCTGAACTTCCAGCAATCTTCTCCGGCAACAGTGTGATGGCATAATCCAAATCTTCAACCATAAATTGGAAACACTCCGGAGTAGAATTACGTTTTACATATAAATCATCCGTATCCTTGTCTTGCGGAACCTTTATATACGGAACGCCGCCATGATGCAAAACCATCCAATAATACATATAGGCACGCATGAAATAAGCCTGACCCAACAAGCCATTAGCCGTCTTGCCATCCAACAGCCCTTCTTCCAGACGTTTGATAGCTTCGTTGATATGGCGGATCGTCGTGTAATCCCATTTTTTATAAGCACTTCCTGACTCCGTGATAGTTCCTAAATACCAGGGCATGCCGGTTACCTGTTCCGAATTGCCGTCAGCAGAGGCGCTCCAGTTGCCAAAGCATTCCGAATAAAGGTTGTTCACGTAAGCCGTAGCCAGATTAACATCATCCCAAACCATCGACTCATCGTAACTGTTCAAGTTGTCAATATCCAACGTATCGCAACTGGTTGCCATTCCTCCCAATACGAAGGCTGCGCTTATTATGGCATATTTAATTTTTTTCATTTTCATATTCTTCCTTATTTAAAATTAGAATGAGAAATTAAGACCAAAAGAGAATGTTCTCATCAACGGATAGGAATCATAATATTTTTGTTCCGGATCCAAAAATTCCGTTACCTCTGAAATGCAGAACAAGTTGGTCGCATTGGCAAATACCTGCGCATGCGTGATGCCTAACGGGCGAAGGATATTTTTCGGCAAATCATAACCGATATTCAAGTTCTTCAAACGTAGATAGGCACCGTTACGCATCCAGTAGCTTGTATTTCCAGCTCCTGATTCATACCAACTGTTACCTACGATACGCGGGTAAACACCATTCGGATTCAATTCGGGATCGTACACTTTATCGCTCGTCCAAATCGGGAAATAAGGACGGACGGCACCACCATGCTGATAGAAACCGCCATCAACACCACCGACAAAACGGTCATATTTGCCGACACCCTGGAAATGCACATCTATCGTGATACCTTTCCATTTAATATTCCCTCCAAAACCATAATTGATTCGCGGCGTGCCGTTTTCGCTCAATAAGTTATATGAGTCATTACCATCGATACGGCCGTCGGGGCCTTCCGAATATCCGTCACCACGTGTATCTTTATACAGAATACCACCCAGATACGGGTCACGTCCATATTGTTTGAAACCTTGAGCTTTCAATGCTTCAACTTCAGCCGGATCCGTCAATAAATGATCCGCTATCAAACCGGTCAATATTCCGTCAGCCTTGCCTAACGGCGACAAAGCGTACAGGTTTCCACCTTCCTGATAAGTAGCGGCAACATCCAATACGTCCCACTTGTCACGAGCAAAACCCAAGTTCACATATGCCGAATAATCAATTGCTCCGTTAGCCGCCTTGTCCATCCAGGTTAGAGCCAACTCACCTCCTCGCCAAGAACGTTCAGCATAGTTTTCAGGAGCCAACGCCTGGCCATACGTGCTTGGAAGCGTCACCGTACGCGGACCAAGGATATCCACCTCTTTCCGGTAGAAAACATCCAACGTTCCGGACAACCGGTTGTTCAAGAAACCGAAGTCCAAACCGCCATTATAAGTGGTGGAAGTTGCCCAAGTCAACGTCGAGTTAGGCGTAGCTCCAGCCACAATTGTATTGGCCAAATTGCTGCCGAAGACATACATTCCACCCGTGTTGTACTTCTGCAAATAAGAAAAAGCCGTAATCTTGTCAATCGGATCCTTACTTAAATCCAAGTCATTACCGGTCGTACCATACGAAGCACGCAACTTCAAATTACTCAACCAGTCGGTCGTGTTTTCCATGAATGATTCTTCACTAATACGCCATGCCGCTGAAACAGAGGGGAAGAACCCCCAGCGATGCCCATCGGGGAACAACGTGTTACCATCATAACGGAAAGAGAACTCGGCTATATACTTCTGATCGAATGTATAGTTGAAACGACCAATCCAAGAAAGACGTCCGCCGGTATATTCTTCTGCGTCACCCCAACGACGTTCAGCGTCTTTCGAATAATTAAACATCTGGTCTAAGTTGGCAAGCGGTTGTTCTCCTTTAGCCTGTACCCATTCGCCCCCGTTAGCAGCCTGTTCGAATACAACCATTGCATTGACATCATGTTTGCCGAACGTATTGGCATAGTTTACAAACCAGTTAAACTGTTCAGTCCACAACTGTTTAGCCCGGTAATCCAAGTTCTCATAATTCTGAGAGAAATTGAACGTATTGTACTCATTCAAGTTTAAAGGAGCCGGCAAGAAACGATTCCCTTCAGGATCTGCCTGCTGAAATTTATAATTCTTTTGGAAAGTCATGAAACGTTTCCGGTTATAGTCATGCCCAATATAGCTGCCCATAATCTTCGTACTCAAACCTTTCGTAATGAAATCTAAGTTGAAATCAAACGAAACGATGCCATTCATATTACGACGGCGTGTCTTCAGATAACGGTTGCCAACTACCTGATCTACCGGGTTCCAACCCTGCCAAGATCCATAATCTTGATAGATAGGATAATCCGTAATTGTAGCAGAAGGTGTTCCATCCAGATTGGAATAGAACGGAGTTGTCTTCATCGCGTTAAACGTACAACGGTACAAATCATATACAGCTTGGTCATCATCATCAGAGAACGGCCAATAGAAACGCTTGTCATTAGACTGGTTCGCATCCAAATTTACATTCATTTTAATGTATTTGCTTAACTCAACCGTTAAATTTGAACGCAAAGAAAATTTTTTATTTTCCAAAGAAACATAAGAACCTTCTTCAGCTAAGAAAGAACCCATCACATAATATTGCACTTTCTCGCTTCCGCCTGTCACACTCAAAGAATGTTTTGTATTCCAAGGATTCTGCCAAATATAATCGTTAACATTATAATTGATGTTGTTGTCGCGGAAGTAAGCATATTCCGCCTCTCCGTTCGGCTCTTTTGTTCCTTGGAAACGGGCTACTGCATTTTGGTAATCCAAATCATCGATAGCTGTCCATCTATCCGCAAACAGCTCTTGAGTTGGTTTACTAAAAGCATAGGATCCTTGATAGTTAAACACAGGTTTCTGGTTCTTAACACCCCCTTTTGTCGTTACCAAAACAACGCCATTACCGGCAGCCGATCCATAAATAGAAGCTGATGCCGCATCTTTTAAGAAGCTCATTTGATCGATTTCATACGGTTCCAAATTATCAAAAGCCTCTTTATCGCGAATAACCCCATCAATAACAAATAGCGGATCACCAAACCCACCACGCATACGGATCTCAGAAGAAGCCCCCATCAACCCGGAATTACCGGTAATGGTTGCACCTGGAGCGCGTCCAGCCAAAGAATTAGACAAGTTAGTATTAGGAATCACCGACAGCTCTTCCGACTTCACATTCGAAATAGAACCTGTCATATTTACCTTTTTCTGCACACCGTACCCAACTACAACAACTTCGTCCAGTTTCTGAGTATCTTCATGTAATGTGATTTGGAAGGTATTTTTGTCTTTCGTTACTAAGACCATCTGATCGAGATATCCAATATAAGAGATAAGCAAAGTCGACCCATCCGGAATTCCTTCCAATGTAAATTCCCCATCAACATTTGTTATCGTACCAACTCCTGCCCCATCTTTCAAAACAATATTCGCACCTATAACTGGCAATCCGGTATCATCGACAACAACACCTGAAACCTTTTTTTTCTGTTGTTGGATTACTGTCACAACAGGTTCAGACTGGACACTTCTTTTGAAATTATTATCCTTCAAGAATACACGGTTATTTACTATCTTATAAGAGATACCCGTATTCTTAAATACCTCTTTCAGAACATTTTCTATATGTTCATTTTTAAGGTTAACCGAAACTTTGGAAATTTTCTTATGCAGTAAAGTTTCATCATAAGAAAATTCATACCCAGTTTGTTCACTAATACTTTGTATGACGGTACCGACCGTTGTCTGATTTAAGGCCAGTTCCAGATTCACATACAAAGAGTGCGCATCGCCTGTCGCCATAGCGGGCGATGCGGCTGACAAAAACATTGCTAATGTCGCAATTGATGCATTTTTAATCATACATGTGATTCAATAATGTTAGTACTAAGTTTTTTAAGTTATAGTTTTCTTTTGTTGTGTGTTTTACTTTTTTTGTCTGTTATCTCATCATAGGCATTCAAATTTTATGTTCATATATAAATACTTCATTTCCCTCTATACGATATTCTATCGGCGCCAAGAAGTTCAAATGTTTCAGGATGTCAGGCAAACTTTCATCCTCATTGATCACACATCGGAACTTGCGCTGGGCAAGCTTCGATGATTCCAGATTTATGTTTACATTAAATTTTACGGAGAGTTGATTGACTATTTCCCTAAGCGTGACATTTTCGAAGACAAACTGATTCAGGCGCCACGCCGTACATATATTCACATCCACGACTTCTGTGGTATATTCGTTTTTATGATTGTTATACGTCACCTTTTCTCCCGGTGACATATCCAAAACAGCTTTCCATTGCTTATCGAATAAAGCAACTTTACCTCTTGCTAAAACGGTTTCTACGTTTTGGTGTTTCTCGTCTGTTTTTACATTGAAAGCGGTTCCGAGAACCTTAATATTCACATAATTCGTTGAAACATATAATGGAGATTGAGCATTCTTTGCAACGTCAAAGAATGCTTCTCCTTGCAAGGAGAAGCATTCTTTGCAACGTCAAAGAATGCTTCTCCTTGCAAGGAGAGTTTACGGCTATTTTCGGCAAAAGCCTCAGGAATCTTCAATGAAGAACCCGCCTTTAGCCAAACGGCCGATCCATCCGCAAGCATGATTTTTTTCACATCCTCCCCTTGTTTCACCGTAATCGTCACATAATTATCAGGTCTCAGATAATCCCATCCCACATAAGAAAAAGAAACCAAAAGCAAAATTACGGCAGCATATCTCATCACGGAGCGAAATAATTGAAAACGTCTTCTACTATTGATTTTGGCATTCAACTTTTCCAATGCCTTTTCAATATGCTCAGACGTATTATATTGAGTAAACTTCCCCGAAATGCGAAGCTCCACCAATTTTGAAAAAACATCTTCATTATCAATTGACAAAGCACGCCACTCTTGCACTTTTACCATCTCTTCTGGAGAAAGTGTATCGATCAAGTATTTCGCTAAAAGTCTATAATCAAAATCCATTTTTTTCCTTTTACCAATGCTAAACGAACAACTCGGGAAAAATACTGAGATAAATCTATTTTTTTTATCTTTTCAAGGGTAATTTAGGACCATCATATCAAAATTTGCTAAAAATCATAAGCGACAGAAACTTTCAACACAACTTTTATTATCTCACGACAGCCACCTAATTTTTACGACGATATTCAGTCGGAGTCATCCCATAGTTTTGTTTAAAAGCCGTACTAAAATAACGGGCGCTGGAAAAACCGGTACGATCCGCCACATCCTGAATGCTCATATCCTTATGGGATGAAAGCAAACGAGCAGCTTCAACCATACGGTACTTGATCACATAATCGCCGATGGAAATATCCGACAAATGGCTGAATTTGCTATAAAGTGTCGTACGGCTCATCGCCATTCCGGAAGCGATAAAGGCAACGTTCAGATCCGGATTAGCCAGATTTTCATGAATCAACAGATTCAATTTCTGCATGAATTGTTCATCCGCATTACTGGTCGCATCCTCTTTGGGTGAGAACAAGCAACCGGATTCCCGATAACGTGCCCGAAGCTGGTCACGCTGTCTCAACACATTCCGCAAAATTACCATCAAAGAATCCACATCAAATGGCTTTGCCAAATAGATGTCAGCACCCGACTTATACCCCTCGACTGAACTGGCAGGATCAGCTTTGGCTGTCAACAATATAACTGGAATATGACTGACTTTCAAATCATTTTTAACCCGACGGCATAACTCGTAACCGTCCATCCGGGGCATCATGACATCACTGACTATGATATCCGGCTGAGATTGCCCCAAAAACTCCCATGCCTCCTCACCGTTTCCGGCCGCATAGACATCCTTGAACTCCGCCTGCAAGATATTAAACAAATAGTCACGCAGCTCCGGTTCATCTTCGACCACCAACGCAGTGTATTTCGCAAACGAGAAACCGGCTTGCAAAGCCTGGAGATTCGCATCCTTAGCATCAGCATCCTCCATTTCCGAACAAACGACACTGTCCGGTTCTTCAGATACAGACGCCTGCACTAACGGCAAATCAAAATAAAAAGTCGCACCTCTGTCTTCATTACTGTAAGCACCGATGCTTCCTCCATGCAGTTCCACCAGTTTACGAGCGTAAGCCAAACCGATCCCGCTTCCTTTACGGTTATGGTCACCCTGGTAAAAACGAGAGAAAAGACGATCCATATCCACATGAGCCAGCCCAATCCCTTGGTCAGCAAGAGAAATGCGCAGGCTCGTTTCCATACGTTCCGTACTAATGACCAGCGAAGTATCCGTCTCACTGAACTTCATCGCATTTATCAACAAATTGGACAACACGACACGGCATTTGGCGGCATCGAAAGGAATCTTCTCCACCGAAGTATCCAACTTGTATTCCAACCGAATATTACGAGCCTCAAATTCTTGTGCAAAATCATGCGTTACCGTTCGTATCCAATCAGCAACATTATAAAAACGGACATCCATAACATCGCCATTCGTATCTGATTTTTGTGCATCTAACACCATATCAACAATTTCACGTATCCGACAAGTCTGCAACAACAAACCATCCAATTGCCTGGAAACATCATTATCCATCACTTTTCCGGATTTCAACAAACGTTTGAGCGGAGCGTATATCAAAGTCAACGGCGTACGAAGTTCATGACTGATATTGACCATAAAACGAACCTTCTCTTCATAAAATTTACGTTCATGCTCTTTCATTTCCCAAGCGAGTTCCTGCTCTTTACGCTTCATAATCGATCGGATTATCCATGAGGACATCGTCATCACCATCAAAAACAAAACTATCCAAAACCAGGCACGTTGCCATAAAGGAGGGATTACATCAACTGTCAGCAATTTCAAAGGTGCACTCCAATCACCATTTCGTTTGCTATATGAAACCCATAATTCGTAGTTACCGGGAGAAAGAGCCGGAAAATTAAAGGCATGACTGGACGTCTCCAGTAAATCCTCACGGTCTCCTTTGATGTAAAAACGAAACAATTTTTTCCGCATCAAATCCTTCTCTTTAACAATGACACTCAATCCCAAAGAAGAATAATCCCAAGGAACGGAAACGGCCTGCTCGCCAAATAGACCATCCGGATGGATAAAAGAGCCATCCAGAGCCAAATTGATCAGGCTGACAGAAAAATCCTCTTCTTCTTGAAATTTCTGATCCTGCCGTATTCGCACCACTCCCTCTACTCCAGCCATATAAATATCACCGAAGACAGATTTCAAAGCAGGCTGTGGCAAAAATTCGTGTGTAAAAACTCCATCAGACTCTCCGAAAACGACGATACGCTTCTCTTGAGGGACATATGCATACAATCCTTCATGCGTACTAATCCACAATTGCTCACTGTTATCGAAAGCAAGAGACATAACTCCGACAAAACGCTTTGTATCAATCGTATCCATTTTTTGCAGAGTACGATCATAGGCATATAAACCGGAAGTCGTGCCCAGCCAGAAACGTTTGTCCTTACCTTGCTTTATTGACGTTATCGTGCCGATCTCCTCACCGGGCAAAAAAACCGGACGTAACTCTTCGCTCGGAAAATCCAGAACGTAAAGTCCGGCAGATGTACCGATATAGCACGAGTCGCCCACGACGAAACGAGGTGCCTGAAAATTCGGCAACATGTTTTCATGCAAAGGTTCAAATTGACATTTCCGATGGTCATACACAAACAAATAATTATCGGTCAAAAGACAAAAACGATCATCATCCACACGATACAGGCGAATCGCATTTCCACACAGAAAAAGATCGTTCCGGACGTCTCCCCAATTCAACGGGAACTCCCTGCATTCACCTGTATTCTTGTTAAAACGACAAAGTCCGACTCCAAACAAAGACAACAACAACTCCGAATCATTATAAGGCATAATGGAGACAATCTTCATCCCTTCTGTCTGTCGATACTCTTGAAATGTCTCTTTTTCCGGATCAAACAAATTCATTCCGCCACCATCTGTACCCATCCATATTTTACCGTCACGATCTTCATACATAGACGCAACTGATTGGAAACTCAAACCGTAAGTAGCTCCAGGGGGAGCATCCCGATAAGTAGTCATGTAGACAGGCTTAATACCAATCAAACCACCTAAAATACTACCGGCCCAGATATTCCCTTCATCGTCGATATACAGACTGGCAAAAGAGTTCACCGGAAGAGAATGACGATCGCCCGGAAGGTGCACGATCCCTTTCACGGATTTGGTGGCATAGTTATAAATATTAATGCCTCCTCCGTCGGTCGCCAACCAAAGTTCACCATCTTTTTCCCGCATATCCTGCACGACATTGTGCGTCAAGCGCTCCGGTGTTTCCAGATGCTCGACCAACCGTCCTTCGCGGTCGTAGCAATAAACACCTTTATTATAGACTGACACCCAAGTCCTTCCATGTGAATCCAGAAACAGGGCAGGTATATTCTTTTCCTGAGTAAACGACACTCGCTCCATAGTCCCCGTCTTCGGGTAATACCACCAAATGCCGTTTCCGCGAAAAGATAGAATAATCTTTCCTTCTTTTTCATCATACCAATAAGCACGGTTGGGCACAGAGATAGGCATGGTATTCTTCAACTCGCACTTGCCAATTTTCTTTTCCTCATAAGAATAATAATACACACCTTTCATACCAAAAAAATAGACTCCTTCCGACATAAGGAGACAGCAAGTCGCTACTACCGGTTCTCCGTCCAACTCCAGACAAGCAAATTTACGGGTATTACGGTCGAAAATTGCCAGTCCACGACTAGTCCCTACCCAAATATTCCGAGCCGCATCTTCTTCCAAGAAAACGACATCATTATAAGGAAGAGAATACGGATTATCTTTATCTTCTTGGAAAACCGTGATTTTTTCCCTGTCGAAACGGTTCAAACCAAACCGAGTCCCAATCCATAAAACGCCTCTATCATCTACCAATACACATTTTACTGAAGATTGTGATAAGCCTTCCTCTAATGAAATTTGTTTAAAATAATACTTGGGAACTGCCTGAAGAGCCCCTGTTAAGAATATGAAAAATAATATTAGATATAATTGTATATACCTCCCAAACACTTGCATAATTACATATCACCCTTTGGCGTGCAAAAATACAAAATCATCCGAAATACAAGCCCTAAAGAACAAAAAAAACAATTTTTAATTTTTCTCGAATGATATCAGACATAGAGAATACACCCAAAATCATAGATTTACTCTAAGTTTGCGTAAAGCAAGAAGCTGAGGTTAATTTATATCTTTGTTGTATGAAGAAACTAAATTAACCGACTAACGGAAGTACACTAATGGAAAACGATAGTCTTTAAAGACTAGTTATTGTAACAGACTTCCGTTAGTCAAGCAGGCAAAGACTAAATAGATTATTGATATATAATAGGATATCATTTAGGGATATTCAGTAAATCCTATAAAATTAGCCAACTAATTCATACTAAAAGTA
>ERZ777306.637-NODE-637-length-68416-cov-308.183511_pt1 | contig 68416 bp, 54 predicted proteins | sample MGYA00374966_ERZ777306 | MGnify/ENA primary metagenome ERZ777306 (study PRJEB29329, sample SAMN06343882) | mouse gut metagenome | isolation source: Mouse cecum | place: Austria: Vienna | collected 2014-11-15 ...
AGGAGCGGTCCGCGTAGAAGTACGGGGCGTTGGAGCCCGTGTCCGCCACGCCGATAAGGCCTCCGGCCGTGAAGGATTGAGCCGCGGAGAGCGTCAGGCCCGGGCCGAAGTCCGGCCCGGCCTGGAGCTGGTGGCGCATGTCGAAGGTGAAGCCGCGGGAGAAGTCGGCAGTGTTGGCGTTGATGAAGGCGCTGTCACCCGGGCGCAGCACGGCGTCCCTGCCGGAGAGGGAGAAGGAGGTGGCTTTGGCCGTGCTTCCTCCGGTGATTTCCAGTGTGCCCTGCCGCACCGTCAGGGAAGAAGAGTTATTGCTCAATTGCCGCATGTCTTCAAGATTCCTGCCGAAGACGACGCCGTGTTCCAGCAGGAGGGCGCCGCCATAGAGGGTGGTGTCGGCCACGAAGTTGTTGTAGCGGCTGGCGGCGAGGTGGGCTTCATCCCCCTGGTAGAGTTCGCCGCTGAAGATGATGGTTCCGTTTGTGTCGTGAACCTTCCCTTCCTCATCCGTGTAACGGTTGAGCGTGAGAGTAAGTGGACGGTCGGAGTGTTCATTCCGGCTGGTAATCGGGTCGTTGAAGCGGATTTCACGCCCCTCTTCCGCGGCAAATGTCAGCGTAGGCACAGGAGCAACCTGTTCTGAAATAGTCAAGTAATCGGACATGGAAATAGCATTGGCGATGCCGTTTTTCACGGAGAAGCTGCCGTCGTCATGGCGGGTGAAAACACCCCCGGTCATGTTGCCGCTGAAAAGCACGTCCTTCGTCAGGGCGAAAAGGTCGAGTTTCCCTCCTAATTCTATGGCTCCTCCTGAGGTCTTGGCATAGTTGTTGATGAAAGTTGCCCCGTCGCTGAAAGAGATATCCGCGTCAGAGTAAATGACACCCCCAAGAGCATTGCCGGAATCACTGAATGCATAATTATTGATGAATGTAGCATTGGCTCCCATGGATATCGCCCCAGTATCTTTAACATTGTCGTACAATCCATACTTCCTGACCCACATCACACCACCAGTAGCACAGCCGGAGTTAGAAGAAACATAGTTGCCGATAAAAAGGGCATTCTCCCCTACAGTTATTGTACTTCCGCCCATGTCATCTAAAAATACTCCACCCCAGGAGTTTCGTGAATCCATGTCAACATAATTGCCGGAGAAGAGGGCGTTATCCCCTATGATGATACCTCCATTTCTGCACCAAATCGCACCTCCGCCATCTTTTTCAGTATCGTCCCTATTACCGGAGAATATGGCGTTATCTCCTATTGCGATTCTTGTATCACAAATCTTTATAGCACGATCATTATTGGAGAAAACTGTGTTATCTTCCAATGTCAGGGAGATAGCTCTTCTGAGGCTGGCATTGACGTCGTAAACGACATTTTCGGCATAGATGGCGGCTCTCCCAGAAGAATTCTTAAATTGAATATCGCCTATTATTTTTGTAGCAAGGGCGTACTCATCCATCTGTAGGCCACGACCATTACTCAGAATGATAGAATCCAGCATTAAAGTGCCAACTCCGTTCACGTCAAGAACTCCTGACATATCGGGATCTCCAGAAGAGTCGGGCCTAAAGGGATTGAAGTTGAATCTATATAAACAGTCCCCTCCCCCCAATTTTGCCAAATCGATGGTGCGGAAAGTATCCGGATCATTGGACCGGAAATTAACGGCTACCGTCAGACCGCCAGTCAGCGAGGAATCGTCATTGTGCAGAATGACGGTATCCCCGGAAGACAGCGTTCCGGAAGCAGCCAGTTCCTGAAGCGTGTTATACACATGCTGCCCCGGGTTGGTTGCCTGGGCGGCGTCCACCACGAATTCCGCCCCGGAAGCGGCAGTCGCCAGCGTTACGGAAAACAGAAGACGACCCAGCAGGAAGCGGCGCAACGGCAATGGAAGAATAAGTCTCATATCTTTTAAAAAGAATCATTAATATTGGAAGGCCCGCTAAATAGCGGATTTCGAATCCGCTGTTCACGCTGCGGTTTGACAGGAAAAGTCTTAGAAAATATCCCGCTTATCCCAAAATATGTCCTCAGTGAAACGGCAGGCGCGCGTTACCCCCGGAGAACAGCGGCGGCCAGTATCCGAAGGATCATGAGAGACAAATGCAATTTTTTTATTATCAATACATTTCTCATTCACACAGAACACGCGTTTTCCATGACGGCACAAAAAATGCATATCCTACTAAAATAATAGGATTGACAGCGGATTCGAAATACGCATCGTCAATGCCCCTCATGCACGGCATGCGGGAACTCCTGCCGCAACAAGGCGGCAGGAGCCTTTCACGGCCCCTGCCATGGGGAAAATAAGCGCGCTCCGCCCCCCTGTTCCGGCGGCGTTCGCGAAAAGTTTTCCGCGGCGGGAACAGAAGACGCAAAAGCGCTTCCGGCGGCCCGGGACCGCCCTGCGGCGCGGCCCCGCTCCCGCGGACATAAAGTCTCAGGCAGTTTCATGAAATGGCATTGCATTTCCTTATGCAGCATATAGAATAATGGGGTGGCACATTGCGACACTACACAACCGGACTTAAAGGAAAATGCCGTCAGGGCTTTCAAGGCCATGTTGCTGGCGCGGGCCTTCGACACCAAAATTTCCAGCCTTTACAAAGCGGGCAAAATTACGGGGGGCGTTTATCTGGGCCGCGGGCATGAAGCGATTGCCGCGTGCGGAGGCGTCTTTCTGACTGCCGGCTACGATGTCATCGCCCCGTTCATCCGGGAACAGGCGGCACGCGTCGCCTGGGGGGAACCGATTATTGAAGCGGCGCGCGCCTACCTGGGTTCCGCCCTGGGATGCATGAAAGGGCGGGACGGCAATGTCCACCGGGGCCTGCCCGCGGAAGGCTATATGGCTCCCATCAGCCATCTGGGCAGCACGGTGGCTTTCGTCATCGGCTGCCTTTTCGCCAAGCGCCTGGACGGCAAACTGCCCGGCCCCGTGGGAGTGGCTTTCTGCGGAGACGGCACCACGTCCACAGGAGCTTTCCATGAAGCCGCCAATATGGCGAAGGTGGAGCGGCTGCCGCTGGTGCTCGTGGTGACCAATAATCAATTTGCCTACTCTACTCCCAATATCAGGGAATTCGGAGAAGCCTCCCTGGCGGACAGGGGCCGCGGCTACGGATTCACCGTGCATGAAACGGACGGCACGGACTTCATGGCCACGCTGGAAACCTTCCGGGCCGCCGTCAAGAACGCGAGGGAAGGCCGGGGGCCCCAGTGGGTGCTTGCCAAGACCCTCCGCATGTGCGGGCACGGGGAGCATGACGACGCCTCCTACATCCCCAGGGAGCTGAAAGAGGAATATGAAAAAAAAGACCCCGTGGCGGTCGCGGAACGGCAGCTGCTGGCAGCCGGCTGGCTCACGCCGGAAGAAACGGCGGCTCTGAAAAAACAGTATGCCGACGAAGTCCAGCTGGCCGTAGCCACCGCGCAGCGGGAACCGGAGCCGGACCCCTTCCGGGAAGACTGGAACGCCACGGTATGGAGACCTTATTAAGCCAGCAAACGGAAGATTCCCATGAGCGTAACATACATTGATGCCATCCACGACGCCCAGAAAGACCTGCTTACGGAAGACAGGGACGTCTTTCTGTACGGGCAGGACATAGGCGTTTTCGGCGGCGCTTTCAAAGCGACCAAGGGCCTCAAGGAGCTGTTCCCGGACCGGGTCATTGACTCCCCCATCAGTGAGGACGCCATGGCCGGCATGGTGACCGGGGCCGCCGTCATGGGCAAGAAGCCCATTATGGAAATACAGTTTGCCGATTTCAGCACGATCGCTTTCAACCAGATTGTCAACATGGCGGCCACCCATTACTACCGCACGGGCGTTCCCGCCAACATTACGGTGCGCCTGCCCTGCGGGGGAACCCCCGGCACCGGCCCTTTCCACAGCCAGAGCCTGGAGGCTTTGTTCGCCCATTATCCGGGCCTGCACGTCATGACTCCGGCCACGGTAGCGGATGCCTACTGGATGCTGCGCCAGGCCGTGGAAATTCCGGACCCCGTCATTTTTCTGGAACACAAATTCCTGTACCGCTGGCTGAAGGCGGAGGACAACTACCGGGAAGCCCCGGCCATCCCGTTCGGCATGGCCAGGATCGCCCGCACGGGGAAGCACGCCACCGTGGTGGCGTACAGCGCCATGGTGCCGGAAGCCGTGCGCGCGGCAGACCTGCTTGAAAAGGAAAGCGGCTATGAAGTGGAGGTCGTGGATCTCCGGACGGTGCGCCCGCTGGACATGGATACCGTCATCGCCTCCGTAGCGCGCACCGGCCGCGTCCTGGTCGTCGGGGAAGACTTTCCGTGGGGCGGCGTCACGGCGGAGGTTGTTTCGCGCATTGTCGCGGAAGGCTTCCACCTGCTGGACGCTCCGCCCCAGAGGCTCAACGCGCGGGATACCCCCATCCCCCAGCACCCCAACCTCTGGAAGGCGCACCGCCCCACGCTGGAATCCATCGCCGCCTCCATCCGCCATCTTTTATCCATTTGATTCAACCCAGTTTCCATCATGCCTAAAGTACCCATTCTGATGCCCCAGCTCGGGGATTCCATTGCGGAAGCCACCGTGCTGCGCCTGCTGGCGGCCCAGGGCGATACCGTAGAAGCCGACCAGGAAATCTTTGAGGTAGAAACCAACAAGGCCACCATGGGGGTCACCACCATGTGCGGCGGCATCCTGAGCGATGTGTTCATCAAGGAAGGGGAATCCGTCGTGGTCGGCGCCTGCATGGCCATGATTGAGGCCACGGAAGAGGAAATTGAGCGTTCCGGAGCGACTCCGGCCGGAGACTCCACCCAGCCGTCCCTTCCAGCCAGTCCGGAATCCGTTCCCCAGGCCGCGCCCTCCGCCCCTCCCCGGGAGGAACAACCCGCGGGCGTCCATTTCGGAGTGACGGGGGAATCCTACCAGGAAAACGGCACGGACCTGAAAGTCCAGCCCAGCGTGCGCGGCCTTCCCGTACCCGCCGGCATGAAGGGCGCGCATTACATGTCCCCCCGGATGAAGGCGCGCATGGATGAATTGGGCATGAGAGCCTCCGACATCGCTTTCATCTCCGGTTCCGGGGCGGGCGGGCGCGTCACCATTGACGACCTGGAAGAATTCCTGGAATATGTCAGCCAATGGCCGAACCGCAAGGCCTCCTCCATGCGGCTGGCCGTGGCGGACGCCATGCGCCGCAGCTGGACGCGCCCCCTGGCCTCCGCCGGGCGCCCCGTATTCATGGATCCTCTCATCAAGCACAGGCAAAATTCCCCGCTGCGGCCCGGCATCACCCTGTACTTTGCCCGCGCCCTGGCCCTGGCCCTGGCGGAAAGCCCGGAATGCGCCGGCTACCTGGTGGGGGAAAACATTCTTTCTCCCAAAACGATTGACATCGGCATCGCCGCCCAGGTGGCGGACGGCGTCATGGTTCCCGTGCTGCGCCGCGTGAACGAACGGACGATGGAAGAACTGCTGGAAGACTATAACAGGCTGATTGCCCAGGCGCGCCGCCGCAGGCTGGCGCCGGAAGACAGCACGGGGGGCATCGCCACGGTCACCAACTTCGGCGGCTTCGGCCTCACCTTTGCCGCGCCCATGCCCATGCCCAGCGAATCCATTATCCTGGGGGTGGGGGCCGTCACCAAAACCCCGGTCTGGAGTGACGAAGTGGAGGCGTTCATTCCCATCTCCAAGGCCAACATCGTGGCTACGGGAGACCACCGCGTGGTGGACGGAGCGGACATCGGACGCCTGCTCAAGCGCGTGGCGGAATTGCTCCAGCGCCCGGAATACCTGTAACCAGCACCGTTCCCCCAGCTTCACGCCGCATGACAACAGACCCGCCCGTATTAGGCCTGGTAGCCGGAGACGGCGTTTATCCGGAATATATTGTCCGGGGCGCACGCCGCCGGACGCCGGAATTGCGTATCGTGGCCGTAGGGTTCAAGGGGGAAACCAACCCCGCCGTCATCCCCCTGTGCGACGCTTACCAGGAATTCAGCGTGGGCCAGATAAGCAAGCCGTTCTCCTTCCTGAAAAAGCACGGCGTCAGGAACGTCATCATGGCCGGCGGCATCAATCCGAAGAACATTCTCTCCCTCCGCCCAGATCTCCGCGCCCTTTCCGTATTGATGCGCATGCCGGAAAAGAATGCGGACTCCCTGCTTGGGGCCGTCATCACGGAAGCGGAAAAGGAAGGGTTCACCATCCTCCCGGCCTCCACCTACATGGAGGAGCACATGCCGCAGCCGGGGCATATCGCCGGACCGCTTCCCACGCCTGAACAATGGGAGGATGCCCGCTTCGGCATGCAGGTGGCCAAGGAAATCAGCCGCCTCCACATCGGGCAGTCCGTTATCGTGCACGGCGGCACCGTCATCGCCGTGGAGGCGATTGAAGGCACCAACAACTGCATACGGCGCGGTGGGAAACTGGGCAACGGCAAACCGGCCACGCTGGCCAAAGTGGCCCGTCTGGGGCACGACATGCGTTTTGACATCCCCACCGTCGGCCCCGTCACCATTGAAACGTGCGCGGAATGCGGCGTCAGGCAGATCGCCCTGGAAGCGGGCAAGACTATTTTGCTGGAACGCGGCCGGGTGGCGGAATTATGCAAAAGGCATAAAATCAGCCTGCATGCCCTCCAAACCGTGGAACAGGACAGCCCTCCCCCGGAAGACCGGCCTGCATAAAAAATCCCCTCGCCCGGAAACCCGGACAAGGGGAGACCATTCCCGCATACGGGAGGAGGAATGGGAAACGGCTTGCTTCAACCGCCGCCGGGACTAAGAATTCTTATCCTTGTCCATCATGGATTTGGCCTTGTCGCGCACGCTCTCAGCCATGTCCTTGACGGCTTCCTTGCCTTTTTCGCAGGCCTCCTTCATCTTGTGCTTGCCTTCCTCCATTTTTCCGGAAGCGGCATTGTTCGCACATCCGCAGCCTTTATTCATATGATCTTTGGATTCGCACATAATAAGCAAATATTTTTATTGTCGATCATTTGAATTAACCGTTTTTCACGGCGTCACCTACGGCCTCGGCCTTATCGGCAGCCCTGTCCGCCGCATGGTCAACGGCGTCCCGGGTGTCCTGATAAGCATCCCTGGCGGTTTCCTTGCCCTTTTCGTAAGCGTCCTTGGCAGCCTGCCTGCCTTCCTTCATTTTTTCGGAGGCGGCGTCTTTGGCGGCCTTGGCGCCTTCTTTCATGTGCTCTTTGGCTTCAGCCATGTCCTTGTCTCCCTTGGAGCAGGAGCCGCTGCCGCAGGCTCCCTGGGCCAGGGCTACCACCGGAATCGCAACGGCCGCTGCCGCTATCATATAGATCAATTTTTTCATGATGTTATTCTATTTGGTTTCATTCCAATAGACTCTTTTTTCATGAAAAACCATGAATCCGGCAGTGTCATTCTGCGTTCACTCCCTCAAGTTAAAAGCCAGAACCGCCGCAGCGGCAACGCAATCCCGGCATGGCACGGCCCCCTCTTTTTTCAATTCCCTGCAATAGGAATAACCCAGCTTTTCCACAAACCGCCGCCTCAGCTCCTCCCTGGATTCCACGGGCGTACAGAGCAGAGCCCCGTAAAGCGCGCCGCACAGGCCGTCCGGAGCCTTTCCGGTACCGCAAGCGGAGACGGTTTCCAGCAAATCCTCCCTGCCCAGAGCCGCGCAGACAGCCTGGGCGCAGTTGTGGCGCCAGGGCGCCGTGCGGAAGGTGGACAGAGCTTTTTCCTCTACGTTCATGCCCTTACTGTAGGCTCCTTCTCTTTCCGGGTCAAGACCCCCTTCCCGGCCATCCGGCCGGAAGGGGGAAAGCGGTTCCTCCCGGCATCCCGCCCCGGAGGAACTTACTTTCCGGCAAGCCTCCGGCTGGTTTCCAGGCGCGCAGCCAGTTCCTCAAAGGGAACAGTTCCATCCAGGCAAAAGCTCACCCAGTTTTTCTTATTCATATGGTAGGCCGGAAAACGGCTGCGATGATCCACAAGCCCCCCGGATTCACCGGGACAAACCCGCAGGTTCAACACCTCAACCCGTTCCCGTGAACTTCCCCCCAGCTTCAACCGCGGCACAGCCAGAAAAGCGGCGTACCATTTTTCCGTATCCTTCCGCCGCACTACTGCGTTCCCCGGAAACTTCCTCCACAGGAATTCCAGTTCTTCCCCGTAAGCTTTCCGGATGTGCGCGATGAGGCTCCGGGCAGGAGCCGCCTTGAAAAAATCAGGTTCAAAGCAGCATTCCGCCACATGCCACAATTCTTCCTCATATTCCCTGCGGAGCGTTCCTGTCCGCAACCTGTCCTCCGTTGCCGGGGCGGCATGCCGGATATTTTTCCCGTCCTCCTCATGCACCGTTGCATGAACGGAACCGTCCGCGCGTATTTCCAATTCCATGCAGAGCTGCCCGTTCAGCAATGCCGCCCTGTGCAGAAAACCGTTTTCCACCCGAACGCAACCGAAGGAAAGCAGCTTTTCCATACACGGCTTCCTGTCCCTGAAAACGCGTTCCACAGCTTTTTCATACCAGCTTTTCCGGGGAATACGGCGAAAGAACATAAGAAAAACAGGGTTAAAGACGAAAAAGGGAAGGCCCCCTCCGTTGCCGTTCAGATTCAGACGGAATCATGATAAAACCGCACGAAAACGGCACAAGGATAAAATACCCTGCGGCGCAGCTCCGGGACGCGCGCCGGAAAAACGGCTTCATCTGCCCGTCAGCACATACCACACGAACAGGCTGTTGTGCTTCACGTACCGCCTGAGGAGCCTTCCCGGCTCCCGGTAAATGCGGTACAGCCATTCCAGGCCGTTCTTCTGCATCCACCGCGGGGCCCGTTTCACCGTACCGGCATGAAAAGCGAACGCCGCCCCTACGCCCACATAAACCGCGGGGGAAAGCAACTCCCTCTGCTCCGCCATCCACCGTTCCTGTTTCGGGCAGCCCAGCCCCACCCATACCACATTGGCCCCGCTTGAAGCGACCGCCTTCCGCATGTGTTCCAGATCTTCTTCCGTCCAAGACCGGAACGGAGGGGAATAAGCGCCGGCCAGTTGAAAACCGGGGTATTTTTCCTTTAATGCCCCAGACAGGGCTTTCAGCAGCTTTTCATCCCCGCCCAGCAAAAAATGGCGCAATCCCGGATACTGCACATTCAAACGCACCAGCGCTTCCATCAGATCCGGCCCGCTCACGCGGCAGGCTTCCCTTTCCCCGGGGGAAAGGCCCCTGTTCAGCTTCCACACCACCGGCATACCGTCCGGGCAAATCACATCCATCCGTTCCAACACGTTCCCGTAGTCCCGGTCATGCACGCCGCGGGTCACTACATGGACGTCCGCCGCGGCCACCAGAAACGGAGCTTCCGCCTCCAGCGCGCGTTCCGCCAGCGCGGCGGACATCTCTTCCACGGAACTGACGGCTACGGAAAAGCCGAATACGTTTCTGGTTTCGGACGGTATCCGCGCTCCGGGGCGGTCAGAATTGTCTGGAATAGTCATGGCCTGATGAACATGCAGCGTGAGCATTACGGCAGGGACAGCCTCAGCCCGTCGTACGCGGGCATGACGTTTTCCGGCAGCTTGCCGGAAAGAATCCCGTAATCCATATCATGGGACAGGTGGGTCAGCACGGCGCGGCGGGGCCGGACGGCGGCAATGGCGGCCAACGTTTCCTCCAGGCACATGTGCGTGGGATGCAGATGATAACGCAGCCCGTCAATAATCAGCAGATCCACTCCTTTCATCCTCTCCAGGGACGGTTCCGGGATGCTTTTCACATCCGGCATGTAAACCAGGCTCCGGCCTTCCGCCTCCAGGAGATAGGCATATGTCTCCACCCCGGCATGGAGTACCGGAAGGGGCGTCGCCAGCACGTTCCCCACACGGAACGGAGCCGTCACCTCATGAGGCTCCGGCCTGACGTAGCCGCTCCGCCCCGGTTTGGGAACGAACGCCCAGCCGTACATGGTCCGCAGAGCGTCCACCGTCATGGGGGAAGCATACATGGGCAGTCCGCCGGACCGGCGCCAGCAGAAGGCGCGCAAATCATCAAAACCTCCCACGTGATCCACATGGGCATGCGTATAAAGGACGGCGTCCACGTCCGTGATATGTTCCCGCAGGGCCTGCTGCCGCAAATCCGGGGAGGAATCCAGCAGGAGGCGGGCGCCCGCGGCCTCCACATAAACAGAAGAACGCAACCGCCTGTTTCTGGGGTCCGGAGACGTGCAGACCGCGCAGGAGCAGCCTATCTGCGGCACTCCGGTGGACGTTCCTGTGCCCAAAAAGAGAATGTTCATCACAGAGGTCATGATTGCGTTTAGAGCAAATGATGCCATAATGCATTCAAAATCCAAAGCCCGAATGCTTACATTGCTGAAAATTAAAAACCTGGCTCTCGTGGACCAGCTGCTCTGGGAACCCAGTTCCGGATTCATCTGCATCACGGGGGAAACGGGGGCGGGGAAATCCGTCATCATTGGAGCCATACGCCTGGCGCTGGGAGAGCGGGCGGACAAAACGCTTATCCGTTCCGGGGAACAGCAATGCAGCGTGGAAGCTGTGTTCCATCTGCCGGAATCCTCCCCCGTGCACGCCATTCTGAACGAGCATGGCGTCCCGCCCTGCGAAGACGGCAACCTGATCATCAAGCGCCTCATTTCCTCCACGGCCAACCGCCAGTTTCTGAACGACAGCCCGTGCACCCTGAACCTGCTGCGGGAAGCGGGGGCCTGCCTGGTGGACATGCACGGCCCCAGCGACCACCGCTCCCTGGTCTCCCAGGAAAGGCAGCTTTCCCTGCTGGACGCCTTTGGAGAGCACGCCCCCCTGATGCACGCCTATTCGGACGCCTGGAGGCAATGGCAGGATGCGCGCCGGGCCTACGATGACCTGGAGCATGCGGAAGCGGCCACCGCGCGGGAAATAGAACTGCTGCGCCACCAGGTGGATGAAATAGATTCCGCCGCCTTCACTCCGGAGGAAGTGCTCACGCTGGAAGAACGCTGGCAGCGCGCCCGCAACGGCACCCGGCTCCGGGAACAGGTCTCCAAAATGCTTTCCATGCTGGAAGAAACGGATGTGCCCGGCCTGGGGACCCAATTAAGGGAACTGACACGGGCGGCCCATGAGCTGGAACGCATGGACGCTTCCACCGCCGCGTGGCTGGCCCCTCTGGCGGAAGTGAATTTGGAACTCAAGGAAATCGAGGGACGCCTGGCGGATTATTCCGCCGAACTGGACTGCGACCCCCGGGAGCTTTTCCAGCTGGAGGAACGCATCAACCTGCTGGAATCACTGAAAATGAAATACGGCCCCTCCTTTGAGGACGTCTGCTCCCGGAGGGAGGAGGCGGCCGGCCGCCTGGACCGCATGGAACACCGCACGGAACGCCTGGAAGAGCTGAGGGCCTCCATCGCCGTCCTGCGCAGGCAAATGGACGCCGCCGGGCAGGCCCTGACCAAAGCGCGCCAGGACTCCGCTCCCAGGCTGGCAGCCTCCATCGTCAGGCACTCCCGGGAGCTGGGATTCCGCCAGGCCGTCTTTGAAGTGAGCCTCTCCCCCCTTCAGGAACCGGGTTCACAGGGAATGGAAACGGTGGAATTCCTGTTTGGCCCCAATCCCGGGGAACCCTCCAAGCCTCTCCGCCTGATTGCCTCCAGCGGGGAACTGGCGCGCATCATGCTGGCGATTAAAAGCGCCCTGGCCCACAAGGATTCCACCCCCCTGCTGGTGTTTGACGAAATAGACGCCAACGTGGGCGGGGAAGTGGCGCGGGCCGTGGGATTCAAGATGCAGCAGCTTGGAAACAGGCACCAGGTGATCTCCATCACGCACTTTCCGCAGGTGGCGGCCCTGGCTTCCCATCATTACCTGGTTCAGAAAGCTTCCGCGGGCAACCGCACCATCTCCTGCCTGCGGGAGGTGAGCCATGAAGAGCGGGTGGATGAACTGGTCCGCATGCTGGGCGGCGGCGGAGACCACGCACGCACGCTGGCCCAGGCCCTGCTGCAACCCTCATGAACGGGAAACCGCCGGAGGGGGGGGGAAAACTGCCCTATTTCCCCAGGCGCGGGTTGAACCTGCGCAGCCTCAGGGAGTTGAATACCACGCACAGGGAACTCAAACTCATCGCGCCGGCGGCAAGCATGGGATTCAGCGTAAGGCCGAAGGCGGGATATAAACACCCGGCGGCCAGCGGAATGCCAATGATATTGTAAAAGAAAGCCCAGAAGAGGTTCTGCCTGATGATGAGCAGCGTGGCGCGGCCCAGCTGGAGGGCTTCCGCCACGCCTGCGGGGTTGCTTTTCATCAGCACGATGTCGGAAGATTCCATCGCCAGTTCCGTTCCGGACTTCATGGAAATGCCCACCCGGGCGCAGGCCAGCGCCGGGGCGTCGTTCACGCCGTCCCCTACCATCGCCACCTTGTCCCCGCGTTCCTCCATCTTCATCACATGGGAGGCCTTTTCATCCGGAAGCACGTCGGAGACCACCTCGTCAATGTGGAGTTCTCCGGCCATGTGCCGCGCCGTGGCGGCGTTGTCCCCCGTCAGCATGACGACGCGCAGGTTCATCCGCTTCAAACTGTCCACCGCCGCACGGCTGTCCGGTTTCAGGGAATCCGCCACCATGATGACGCCGGCAGGGCATCCGCCCCTGCCCACATACAGCGGGGACGCGCCCTGCCGCATGAACTCCCGCAGGCGGCTTTCATCCTCCTTCCAGGAAATTCCCTTATCCTGCATGAATCCGGAATTGCCCACCGCATAAGGCACCCCATCCACCGTTCCGGCAATGCCGCGGCCAGGAACCACGGATAAATCCGCCACGGCGCGGACAGGCAAATTCAGAAGCCTGGCGTGTTCATAAACAGCCTTTCCCACAGGATGTTCCGAACCCTGTTCCAAAGCCGCCGCCATTTCCACCAGCGCGTCCGCATCCATGCCTTCCTCCGGCAGCACGGCCACTACCCGCGGCTCCCCTTCCGTCAGGGTGCCCGTCTTGTCAAAAACGACGGTATCCACGCGGCTCAGGGCTTCCAGAGCTCCGGCGGACTTGCACAGGATGCCCAGCCGCGCGCCCCTGCCCGTCCCCACCATAATGGCGATAGGCGTAGCGAGCCCCAGGACACAGGGGCAGGAAATCACCAGCACCGCAATTGCCCTGGCGAGGGCGAAGGAAAACCCCTCCCCGGCAGCCATCCACCCAACCAGCGATACCAGGGCAACGGCAATGACCGCAGGGACAAAGAAATAGCATACCCGGTCCGCCAGCCGCGCAATGGGCGCCTTGGACTGGCTGGCCTGTTCCACCAGGCGGATCATGCGGGCCAGCGTGGAATCCCCGCCCACGCGTTCCGCGCGGATTTTGAGATACCCGGCCCGGTTGAACGTTCCGCTGATCACCCGGTCCCCCGCCGCCCTGTCCACCGGCATGCTTTCCCCCGTCAGGTCCGATTCATCCAGAGCCGCCTGCCCCTCTTCAATCATGCCGTCCACCGGAATCCGCTGCCCGGTTTTCACCACCACCAGATCCCCGGAACGAATTTCATCCAGCGGAACGGCGCGCTCCGCGCCGTCATGCCATACCAGCGCCTCCTGGGGAACCAGCTTCACCAGCCCTTTTACGGCGGCATTCGTTTTCCGATAAGAGCGGCGTTCAAGGTATTTCCCCAGGGAAATCAGGGTGACGATCATGGCCGCAGATTCAAAATACAGCTCCATTCCCTCCACACTGAAACCCTGCCACATCCCCGCAACCAGCAAATACAGCCCATACAGAAAAGCGGAGCCGGAACCGATGGCGATCAGGGAATCCATATTGGGAGACAGCGCAACAAGCTGCCGCACGCCGTTTATCAAATAATGCCGGTTCAGCCACAGGACGGCGCCCGCCAGAATGCCTTGTGTCCACCAATTCATCCAGAGGCCCCAACTCCCTTCCGGAACGGGCCAGTGCCACATGGGACCCATGGACAAATACATCAAAGGAACCAGCAGCAGAATGGACCAAACGAGGCGGGAACCGCCCGTTTCCTCCTGTTCCAGTCTTTCCTCCCTCTCCGTTCCGGCAAGCGGCTCCTCCTTCCAGTCCGCCAGGCGGAAGCCGGCTTTCTCCACCACCAGAGCTATCCGCTCCATGGCGGGGGAATCAGGTTTTTCAAACAAGACGGTCATCTTCCCCGTCAGCAAATTCAGCTCTACGCGCTCCACCCCCTCCAATCCTTCCACGGCGCGCTCCACCTTGGCGGCACACCCGGCGCAATGCATACCGGAAACAAGATAGTTCTTTTCTTCCATTGTCATTAAAACGGAATGTTTGATGTTCCGGGTCCAGACAAGACCCCATACTGTTAGCCGAACCTAACACATTTATTCCGTTCCTCAAGCCGCTTTCGCGGCTTCAGCCCCCTCTGATAAAAAATGACAAAAAAACGCCCGCGGCCCCGTACCAGTAACAAACACCTTTACTTTCCTCCATGAACATTCCTCCTCTATTCAACATCCTGGCCAGCGCGGCCTTGTTGTCCACCCCCCTCCACGCCCAGCTTTACACCCTCCATGGTGACGGCGTCAAAAAAACGGAGAGAGTCGTGGAAAAAGCGGATTATTCCGATTATGAACTCGTCTGGCACGACGAATTCGACAAAGACGGCCGTCCGGACCCTGCCAAATGGAATTACGAACACGGTTTCGTCCGCAATAAGGAAGCGCAATGGTACCAGCCGGAAAACGCCTATTGCAAAGACGGCATGCTGATTATTGAAGGCAGGAAGGAAAAACATGCCAACCCCCATTACGATCCGGAGGGAAAAAACTGGCAGACGACACGGAAAGAGGCGGAATACACCTCTGCCTCCCTGACGACGCGCAGCAAATTTTCCTGGCTGTACGGGCGATTTGAAATCCGGGCCAGATTCAGCCCGCGGGAAGGCATGTGGCCTGCTTTCTGGACCTTGGGCGTCAAGGAAAAGTGGCCCATGTGCGGGGAAATAGACATCATGGAGTACTACCAGTCCACCTATCTGGCCAATCTCTGCTGGGGTTCCCCCAAAAAACACGTTGGCAAATGGAGCACCACTTACACGCCGCTCAAATGGCTCCAGGAAAAACACGCGGACTGGGCGGACAGCTTCCATGTCTTCCGTATGGACTGGGATGAAAAGGAAGTGCGCCTGTATGCGGACGATATTCTGCTGAACCGGACTCCCCTGGATAATACCGTCAACGCCTCTTACAAGGAAGTCGCCAATCCCTTCCGGCAGCCTCACTTCATCATCCTGAACCTGGCTCTGGGCGCCACCGGCGGAGATCTGGACAAACTGCCGCTGCCCCAGAAATACGAAATAGACTACGTTCGCATTTACCAGAAAAAGGATTCCCCCCATAAAGGAACCATTCCATACCGCGCGGAAAAGTAACCGCCCTCTTCCGGAAACAGGAAAAAGGGCAGGGATTGCGGCATGAAAAAAGCCCCATCCGGACAAACCGGACGGGGCTCTTCAAAGAACAGAAAGAGGGGCAACTCAGTTTACGCGGCCCAGATAGGAACCGTCTTCCGTCTTTACGGAAATCTTTTCACCGGGCTTGATGAAAAGGGGCACCTGCACCACCAGTCCGGTAGTCATCGTGGCGGATTTGTAAACATTGTTCGCGCTGTCGCCCTTGACGCCTTCAGGAGCTTCCGCCACTTCCATGGTGATGGCGGCGGGGAGTTCTACGGAAACGACCGTTTCATCCGTGAAAAGCAGGATGTAGATATTGCCTTCCATCAGATAATCCTTGACGGGTTCCACGATTTCCGGAGACACGGTGATGTCTTCGTATGTATCCGGATTCATGAAGTGATAACCCATGCCGTCAATGTAGCTGAACTCATATTCCTCACGGGCGAGGTTGACGCCTTCCAGGGATTCATTGGAAGTCAGGCGAAGGTTATACACCTTTTTAGTGGAAATGCTGCGGATGCTCATTTGCACATAGGAAGCCATGCGGGGGGGGCACTTGTGCTCCATGCTGACTACAACGCAAACGTCATTGTTGTAATTGACCGCGTGTCCCTTGCGAAGATTGATTACAGGTACTTTTGCCATGCGGCCCGTACCATACCATGTTTTCCCCTCCCGTCAAGGCGAAAAAACCGGGCAACCCCTTGAGGCGCTTGGAGAAAACGCTCCTGAACAGGGCAGCGGGGAAGAAAGGGAAAACGGCTGTTCCTACCGGCTGAGGTCCTGCTGGAACAGGACTTTGATGCCGCTGGAATTCAGCACGGTGCGCCCGAAGTTGAGATCCTCCACGTGAAGAGCCACCAGAGACCCCCGCCCCACGCAAGGCAGCAGGGGATAGAGAAAGTTGACGTTCATTTCCGCGGCATACAGCGCATCCAGGCATTTTTTGAGGTCTGCAGGGCCATGGCGGAGCACCGCCACCAGCACCCCGGACTCCGTATAGCAAATACCTTTCTCCAGAAAAATTTCCGACGTCCTTTCCGGATCGCTGACAATCAGGCGCGCAATAGTCGCCTCATGGCAGTCCTGCATGCTGAATCCCAAACAGAAAATGCCGTGCATGTCCAGCAGGCCGAGGAGGGCGGTCAGGGCCCCCACCCGGTTCTGGAGCATGATGGAATATTGCTTTATCGTGCTGCCGGGGGCTTTAATGGCTTCTTCCTTCATAACAATAAAGCAAATAAGGGCTGTATTCTATTTGGCGTACGTTTTAAGCACGCGCCTGATGATGGCCAGAGCCTGCTGGATTTCCTCTTCACTGACATTCAGCGGCGGCAGCAGACGGACGGTTTCCGGCCCGGCGGGAACGGAAAGCAACCCTTCCTGCCGCAGGGCCTCCACCACTACGGAGGCGATCGTCTTGCCCTCCGGCGCGGCCACCATTTCCGGGTTCAGGCCAATGCCCAGTAACAGGCCCAGGCCACGCACGCCCTGAACAACAGGCAGGTTCCAGGATTCTATTTCCCTGCGAATTTCCGCGCCCAGGCGCCGCGCCCGCTCCGGGAGCCCCTGGGAAACAACTTCCCGCAGCACGGCCAGGCCTACCGCAGTGCCGAGCGGGTTGCCTCCATACGTGGAGCCATGGGAGCCGGGATCCATGATGGAGGAAAGCTCCGTACCCTGGCCGTCAATGGCACGGTCGGAAATCCAGAAGCCGCCGATGGGGAAACCGCCGCCCAGAGCCTTGGCCCAGGAAATGCCGTCCGGTTCCACATCCGGAGCTACGGCGCGCCATCCCATGATGTCGCCGCAGCGGCCAAAGCCGCACTGCACTTCATCCATCAGCAGAAGAAGATCGTGCTCTCTGCATAACTGCGCCAGGCCCCGCAGAAATTCCGGAGTCACGCAGTTGACCCCTCCTTCTCCCTGGACGGTTTCCAGCATGAAGGCCACCGTTTCCGGCCTGATGGCTTCGCGGGCCGTTTCCAGATCGTTGAAAGGCAAATGGCGGAATCCCGGCAGCATGGGGTCAAAGCCGATTTTGATTTTATCCTGCCCCGTGGCGGACATGCTGCCCAGCGTCCTCCCGTGGAAGGATTTGTTGAACGTAAGCACCTCATAACGGGGCTTGCCGTCCGGCTGGGGCTTGCGGTGCCCGTAACGGCGCGCTACTTTGATTAAACCGTCATTGGACTCCGCACCGCTGTTGGCGAAAAAGACTTTTCCCGGGCGCTCCACGCATTTGGTCACGATGAATTCCGCCAGATCCGCCTGCTGGGGGATCTGGTACAGGTTGGAGCAGTGCACCAGGGTGGCGGCCTGCTTTTGCAGGGCCTGCGTCACCGCAGGATGGCAGTGCCCGAGCACGCAGGTCGCAATGCCGGCACAGAAGTCCAGATAGCACTTCCCCGTGCTGTCCCACAGTCGGGAGCCTTCTCCGCGGACGGCAGCCATGGGATAACGGCCATAGGAATGGAGTACGTACTGGTTGAGCTTTTCTTCTGTGTTCATAAGTTAAGGTAATATGGGCGTAGTTTGCTCTTCTGGCCCCGTCTGTAAATGATTTTTTTGGGAACCACGTCATGATTGCCGCATTTTACCCCGGAAGACAGTCACATCTTTGTCCGCCGCTCATTCATTTTTCTTTTCTTTTATCATTTTAACGGCAGAATAACCACCGCAACCAGCAATAATCCACTATGGCTCATTTTTTCAACCTCAAAGGCTTTCTGGAAGAATTCAAGGCATTCGCCCTTAAAGGGAACGTTATTGACCTGGCGGTGGCCGTCGTCATCGGCGGCGCATTCAATAAAATCGTCTCCGTCTTCGTCTCCAGCATTATCACCCCCATCATCGGTTACCTTACTTCCGGGGTCAACCTGGCATACCTGGTGCTGAAACTGGGCGATGTGGAATTAAAATACGGTGAATTGCTCCAGGCGACCATTGACTTCCTCATCATCGCCTTCTCCGTCTTTGTAGCCATCAAGCTGATCGGAGCCCTGAGGCGCAAGAGCGAAGAAGCTCCGGCCGCCCCTGCTCCCAAGCCGGATGACGTCGTCCTTCTGGAACAGATCCGGGACATCCTGCAAAAACAGGCGGACGCCAAATAAGTTCTTTTGAACGGTTCATGCCGGTTCCATGCGGGACCGGCATGTTTTTTCCTCTTTACTTGTTCCGCCGCAAACGGGAAAGTGATTGCATGACTTCTCCGCTGCGCCTTTTAGCCTTTGCCCTCTTTCTTGCCCCGTCCCTGCTTCCGGCGGCGGAAAACCAGCGCTTCATTCTGGAACGCCCCTATCCGGTGACGGAAATCCCGGAACCTGACCGCAGCCTTCCCGTCACCAACGTGATTCTGATGATTGGGGACGGAATGGGCATTCATCACCTTTCTGCGGCATGGGCGGCCAACAGAGGCCGCCTGTTTATTGAAAACTGTCCTGTTACGGGCATTTCCAAAACATGGTGCGCGGACAAGCTGGTCACGGACTCCGCCGCTGCGGGCACCGCCATGGCGACAGGAACCAAGACGCTTTACCATCGGGTCGCCGTATGCCCCAGGGGCAACAAGCTGGATTCCCTGGTGGACAAGGCTGCGGACATGGGCAAATCCACCGGCGTCATCGCTACCTGCGAGCTGAATGACGCCACCCCGGCATCTTTCTGCGCCAATAATGAAAAAAGATCGGATGCTTACGGCATCATCGGGGATTACCCCCGTTCCCGCGCCGATTTCATCTTTGGCGGCGGCGGCAAATACTTCACGCAGAGGCCGGACGGCAGGGATATTTTCCAGGAAATGCAGGCGCAGGGCTACCGTGTCGCTCGCTCCTGGGAAAAAGCCGGAGCCTTGCCTTCCGGAAAAACGCTGGTTGTCGCCGCTCCGGGTAATCTTCCCCCTCCCTCCAAACGGGGCGACGTTTTCCGCCAGGCCGCAGTGAAAGCCCTGGATACCCTTTCCCGGAATCCCAACGGATTTTTCCTGATGATTGAAGGGTCCAACATTGACAAGGCGGCCCACAGCAACAATCTGGAAGAAATGATGGAAGAGCTCCTTGATTTTGACCGGACTGCGGGAGCCGTGCTTGACTGGGCCTCCAAACACCCCGGCACCCTGGTCGTCATCACGGCGGACCATAATACGGGCGCGTTCGCGCTCACGGGAGGCAGCCGGGAGAAGGGGGAAATAACGGCCCGGTTCGGTTCCGGCAGTCATGACGGCGTGGCTGTTCCGGTGTATGCCTTCGGCGCGGGAAGCGGCGACTTCACCGGCATTTATGAAAATACGGATATCTTCAACAAGATTATGAACGCCCTTAAAAAAGGTGCGGACAAACCCGTGCGTTAGGCGCCCGGTCAAGGCTGCGGCCTGTCCATGCGCCGCGCCACCAGCCCAGCCCCGACGGTAGCCGCACCGCCTATCAGGAACACCGCTTGCGGGCCGCCCGTATTCATCCAGATCACGCCGCCCAGCACGCCGTAAGCGATAGAAGCCACATGATTGATGGCCAGCCCGGTGTAAATGCTTGGCGTAATGTCCTCCGGCTTCTCGCAGATGCGGGCCACGTAGGTGCTCCGGGCCATGCCTAGGGCAAACAGCAGGTTGTCCAGGACAAAGCAGGCGGTCACTACCCCCACGGCCCAATGCAGGGGCAGCAGTTCCGGAGCGAAGGCGTATGCCAGGCACAGGAGGGACAGCGCCACGCTGTCGAAAATCGTCACCTTCCGTTCCCCGTAGCGCTTGATGCTCCAGCCAATCAGGGGTTGAGTAACCAGCCCGATGACGCCGGCCATGAGCAGGGTTTTTCCGATATATCCGGGAGACTGGTCCAGCGTGCTGACCATCAGCCAGAAACCAAAGGTCAGATAAAGCTGCTTGCGGATGCCGTGCAGAATTTCCAATCCATAATAAACGGCATACCTGCGCTTGAAGACGAAACATTGCCTCCAGCCGCGCCGCTGCGGGAAGACGGGCGTCTTCACCCGGCTCAGGAACAGGAACGCCAGCAGGCACACGCCCCCCGTGGCGAAAAAGTCCACGGCAAAAGACTGGTTGAATTTCCACTTGATCCACACGCACAGCGCCCCCAGCAGCGCGGCAGCCGTTCCCAGAGCCTTCATCTGGCCGAGCCGCAGGCTGCGGTTTTCCGGCCTCGCCGTATGAATGACAATGGTATCAATCATGCCCATCAGGATATGCTGGCCCAGGCTCACCGTCAGAATCCATGCGGACAGGCTCCACAGGCTGGTTCCGGCGCTGCAGAAAGCCAGCGCGTACATGCCGCCGAACATCAGCAGGCACGCCACCCCGGCCACGCGGACCTCATTAAACATGAAAAGCAGGCTGACCGCAAAAAGAGACAGGATGCCGGGCAATTCCCGGGGGAATTCAATCAGTCCGCGCATCTCCACGTCAAGATGCTGGGCATCACGCAGGAAATTGCTGAAAATAAGATCATACACACCGCTTCCGAACTGGCCCAGAAAAAGCGCCAGCAGCACAAATACCATCGTCTTCCTGATGCGGGGGGAAGCGGCTTCATTCATAGCGCGGGAATACTCTCACAGGCGCCCGGGCGGAACAACCGCTATTTTCATATGCCGGTTTTCTCTGCATTTGCAAAAATAACCCCGAAACGGAATTTTTCCGGAAAATGCCGCGTATTTACGTACGCTATGATTTCCAAGTGTATTTTTCCTGCCACGGTTGTCAGCCTGTTTTCTGTTTGCTGGGGCGCCCCGTCCGCTCCGGTTCTCGAAACGCCCCATATGATTCCCCGGCCCGCCGCCCTGCGCGCCCAAACCGGAGAAAGCGGCTTTTCCCTGAAAAACGGCGTCAGGCTCCCGGAAGAAAATCCGCTTTCCAGGCAGGCGGAACGGATTTTCCGCGATAATGGAATCAATACGGTGCTGGTTAAAAACAAAGCGGACATCATCTTTACGGAAGACGCGTCCCTGGGCAGGGAAGGCTACCGCCTTGCCGTAACGCCGGATTCCATCTCCATTGCCTCCGGTTCCGTGAATGGCGCTTTGTATGCCCTTCAATCCCTTGTGCAAAGCGTCGCTGCCGACAGGAATGGAGATCCGGCCCTGCCCAGGCTGGACGTGGAGGACCGGCCCCGCTTCTCATGGCGCGGCCTGATGATGGACAGCTGCCGCCACATGATGCCCGTGCGGGACATCAAAAAGATTCTGGATTTGATGGAAAGGTACAAATTCAACACCCTGCACTGGCACCTGACGGACGACCAGGGGTGGCGTCTCCCAATCGCCAAGTACCCCAGGCTGACAACCGTGGGAGGCGCCCGGGCTCAATCCCCCGTCATCGGCAACCGCAATAAGGGAGACGGCATCCCCTACTCCGGCCATTACACCGCGGATGAAATCCGGGAAGTGGTGCGATACGCCAAAGACCGCGGCATTACCGTCATTCCGGAGGTGGAAATGCCGGGCCACGCCTCCGCCGCCATTGCCGCGTATCCGGAACTGGGCAACACGGACATTCCGGGCTATGCGCCCAAGGTGCAGGAAACCTGGGGCGTGCATCCCTACACCTTCGCTCCCACGGAAAAAACCTTCCGTTTTCTGGAAGACGTCATTGACGAAGTGTGCGCCCTGTTCCCGGACAGCCCCTATATCCACATCGGCGGGGATGAAGCCCCCAAGGACCAGTGGAAGCAGTCCCCCGCGGCGCAGCAGGCCATGAGGGACAACGGACTGGCCAACGAGCACGAACTCCAGAGCTACTTCATCCGCCGCGTGGAAAAAATAATCAACAGCCGCGGAAAAAGGCTCATCGGCTGGGATGAAATCCAGGAAGGAGGCCTCTCCCCCACTGCCACCATGATGGTCTGGCGCAGCTGGATGCCGAACAGCGCGCGGCACGCCCTGGAACAGGGCAACGACGTGGTGATGACGCCCAACAGCCACTTGTACTTTGACTATGACCAGGGGTCGAGAAAACCCGCTGCCCCCGAATACGAGACGATTAACAACAATCATCTGACCTGGCAGCATGTTTACGGACTGGAACCGGTTCCTCAGGGGACGCCCCGGGAACGGGAAAAGCAGGTGCTGGGCTGCCAGGCGAACATCTGGACGGAATACATTCCGAACCTGCCGAAATGGGAATACCAAGTCTTCCCTCGAGCCCTGGCGCTGGCGGAAGTTGCATGGACCCCGCAGGAGCTAAAAAATGAGAAAGATTTCCGTAAACGCCTCGACCGCCAGCTTCCCTTCCTGGACGCCCGCGGCGTCAATTACAAAAGACCGGACAATGGAGCCCCCGCACAGCCGGAGGCCGTCATTTCCCGGGAACGCCATTAAGCACGGCAGACGGATTCCTGCGGCGCCTCCTTCCGGAGGCCGCATTATGGACTAGCCAACCTTCATGAAAACCATTACATTGGCGGCATTATGAATTTGGAACTGCTTCGTCAGGTTTGCGTGACTCCGGGCGCTCCGGGGTTTGAAGACAAAATCCGCGATTTCATCATTCAGGAAGTAGCCCCGTTGGTGGACGCCGTGCGCGTGGACAACATGGGCAGCGTGATTGCCATCGTGGAAGGCAAAAACACGGAAAAAACCATGATGGCCGCCGCCCACATGGATGAAATCGGGTTCATGGTCCGTCACATCGACGACAAGGGGTTCATCAAATTCCTGCCTCTGGGCGGCTTTGACGCCAAGACGCTGACGGCCCAGCGCGTCATCGTCCACGGTAAAAAAGACCTCATCGGCGTCATGGGCGTAAAACCCATCCACGTCATGTCCCCGGCGGAACGCACCAAGCTGCCGGAAGTGACCGACTTCTTCATTGACTTGGGCATGAGCAAGGAGGAAGTGGAAAAATACGTTTCCGTAGGCGACTCCGTTACCCGTGAACGGGATTTGGTGGAAATGGGGGATTGCGTGAACGTCAAATCTCTGGACAACCGCGCCGGATGCTACGTGCTGATTGAAACCCTCCGCGCCATCAAGGCTTCCAGGAAGAAACCCTCCTGCAACTTCGTGGCCGCCTTTACCGTTCAGGAAGAAGTGGGCCTGAGGGGCGCGCAGGCCGGCACGCTGGACATCCAACCGGATTTCTCCATTGCCCTGGACGTCACCATCGCCTGTGACATTCCCGGAACTCCGGCGCACGACCAGGTTTCCCACCTGGGCGCAGGCGCCGCCATCAAGCTGTATGACGGTTCCGTCATTGCAGACCGCCGCATGGTCAAGTTCATGAAGGCCATGGCAGACGCCCACAAAATTAAATGGCAGACGGAAATGCTGCCGGCGGGAGGCACGGATGCCGGAGCCATGCAGAAATTCGTTCCGGGCGGTTCCATTGCCGGAGCCATTTCCGTTCCCACCCGCAATGTGCACCAGGTTATTGAAATGGCTCACAAAGACGACCTGGACGCTTCCGTAGCGCTTCTGACCGCCTGCGCCATGAACGTGGACAAATGGGACTGGTCCTGGAACTCCGTCAACGAATGCCCGGCGGAAAAACCCGCCAAGACCGCAAAAACGGCAACCAAGCCAGCCAAAGCCGCTGCCAAAAAGAAAAAGGCCAAATAACAGGTCTGACCATTCATGCATCACCCCCGGCAGGCCGCACCGGAAACGGAGGCGGCCTGCCTGTTTTCAGCCTCCTTCAAATGTTCCGGCAAACTCCGGACACCATCCTCCCCCATTCAGCCAGGCATGCCGCAGGTTCCTGTGTCCCCCCGGAAGCTTTTTCAGACGGCCCTGCCATAAAAAAATCCTCCGGCATCTCGCCATGCCGGAGGAGAGACAATCCTGAAAAAGAAAGTTACTTGGCGGCGGGGGCGGATACTTCCTTCTGGGCGGGAGCGGGGGCCGGAACTGCTTCCACCTCCACCTCTTCCTCCACTTCCACATCTTCTTCCGGACCGGCAGCGCCGGTCTGCTTCATGGCGTCCTTCAGGGCCTGGCTTTCATAAAAGTCGGCCTGCTGCAAACGCTGCATGTCAGTCATCATGCCCATGAAAATGGGCAGAAGCTCGGCCTGGCGCGCCTGCATGGCGGCATCCATTTCAGCCTGAACCTTCTGGGCGCTCTTGGAAAGGGCTTCTCCCTTCTCATTGATCTTTGCCATCTTTTCCGCAGCCGCGTCTGCAGAGGCCTTGTCCTTCACCGTGCTGAGCGTGGCGGACATTTCCTTCATCAACGCCAGCATCTGATCAGCGGCTTCCTTCGCTTCCTTGGAAACTTCAGCGGCCGGCGCAACGGGCGCGGCAGGAGTTTCAGCGGCGGGTGCCGGAGCCGGGGCATCCTGGGCGGAAGCCATACCTGCAAATGCCAGGGCACATGCCGAACTAATTGTTACAATGCTCTTCATAACGTTTCCGTTGTACAGGCTCGCCATGCACGCGTCAATGAATCATTGTGTAACGGCTCCCCGTGATGCCGCAGAAAGAGGAATTTGCGTTTTTTCCTCCCTTGAAGGATTTTTTCAGTTGCATCTTTTTAGAATTATTATAAATTTATTTCCGATGACTAAGACCATAGAAAACCTGAAAGCTGCCATTACGGGCGAAAGCACCGCCTCCGCCACTTACGCGGCCTATGCCGCCAAAGCCGCCCAGGAAGGGCAGCCCCTTATTCAGAAATTGTTTGAAGCCGCCTCCAAGGCGGAATCCGTCCACGCCGCCAACCACAACAAGGTTCTGGAAAAGCTGGGAGCAACAATGGAGCCCATCGATATCCAGATCCATGTAGGAACCACCGCGGAAAACCTGAAAGCCGCCATTGCCGGGGAAACCCATGAATTTGAAAGCATGTATCCGGAATTCATCGCTGTGGCGGAAGAAGAAGGGCAGAAAGCCGCCGTCCGTTCCTTCACGTGGGCCACGGAAGCGGAAAAAGAACATGCCGATTTTTATTCCGTCGCCCTGAAGGCCCTGGAAAGCGGAGATACCAGTTCCCTGCCCAGGCAATACTGGATATGCCTGGTTTGCGGAGATACGTTCAAATCTCTGGAAGGCGTGGATGCGTGCCCCCTCTGCGGCACCAAGGCTGAAAAATTCCTCGTCATCGGATAAACTCCGTTTGAGCACCGGAGGCCGTCCACGGCACCCAGGAACCGCCCGGAATATTCCGGGCGGTTTTCTGTTTTTGCCGCAGCAGTCCATGGAAGAAAACCCTTCCCTTTTTACGGAGGCGGCCCACACCGGAAAAAGCTTCTCCAACATTCTGCTTGCTATTCATTTTGAAACCCTTATAATATCTCCCCGCTTTAAGCAGGAAGAATTTTATCCCTTCTTTGCGATGATCCCTCCCCATGCATCCGCCGGTTCCGCAGAACGGTATCCGTCCGCATACGGCCTGTCGGCCGCTGTCTGCCAGGCTCTGCGCGCCGCGTTCATTCCCCGCCGCATGCGCTGCCTGTGGGCAGCCGGGCTTGCGGCGGCGCTGGCGGCCAATCCCTATGTGCTTAACGATGGCCAAAGCCTGCTGATGAGCAGCATGGGCATCGCCTCCTCCGCATCCCTGCTCTGCGGCACCATTCTTCTCTGCCTGAAATACCGCTTCACCGCCTATGTCCTTCTTCCCGCCATCATTCTGTTCAATGCGGGCCTGTACATGATGCAGATGCGGTACGGATTGGTCCTGAACCTTTCCGTGCTTTCCAGCATGGCGGAGACCAATTTCCAGGAAGCCTGCGCCTTCTGCACCCCCGCTTCCATTGCAGGACCCCTGCTTCTGGCCGGGTTTATCTACCTGGCCATCTACTGGAGCCGCCGTTCCCTGCGCCAAAAAGCCACGTGGGGCGCACTGGCATGCATTTGGGGCCTGTACGCGGCCCTTCTGCTGCTGAGCATTCCGGCAGCCTCCTACAGCTCGGAACCCCTTTATCTTTACTACACGTCTGACAAGGCCAAAGGCTGGCCTCTCGTGGATATTGCAATGACGTGCAAACTGGCGGACGAATACATCACCCAGGATGCGGGGCGTTTCAACACATTGCGGAATCTTCCGTCCTGCGCGGAGCCCCTTTCCCAGTGCGAAGCCCCAGACGACCTGGCCGTGGTTTTCCACATGGGGGAGAGTGTCCGGGGGGACCATCTTCCCCTGAACGGTTACCATCGGAACACAATGCCCCGGCTTTCCAGAGAACCCAACGTCGTTTCCTTCCCCCACGCCACTTCCTTCGGCATCGTGACCAGAATTTCCGCCATCGGCATGTTTACGGATGCGGAACTGTGCCGCCGCACTCCCGGTCACTCCTCCTTCATTGACCTGTTCAACAAACACGGGTTCCGCACCGTCCGTATCATGGACCTGAGCGGAGATTCCATTCATGATTATTCCCTGGGCATCCTGACACGGAACTGCCGTGAACGGAGACAGACGCCGCTCCAGCACCAGACGCCCGGAATGATGCAGGAACGAACTTCCCTGGTCATGGAGGAATCCCTGAAAAACTTCGGCCGCAACAGGCAGCTTTATATCATTTACAATAACGGGAGCCATATGGCGTTCAGCTACCCCGCGCAGGCGGAATGTTTTACCCCGGCATCCTGCAATATGGACGACCCCAAGGCCCGTCTGGAAGAAACCGTCAATGCCTATGACAATTCCATCGTCGACCTGGATGCCTCCATTCACCGCATGATTGCACTGTTGAAGAACAGGCCCGCCATTTATTTTTACTGCTCCGACCACGGCGTAGCGCTGGGAGAGGAAGGAAAAATGTTCCAGGGCCATATCCTGCCGCCTGTTTACCGGCCTGCCATGTTCATCTGGTATTCGGACGCTTTCGCCTCACGCTATCCGGACATGGTGCGCGCCCTGAAAGCCAACCGGCTGAAAGCCGTCTCCCACGACCACATCTTCCATACCCTTCTTTCCCTGGCTTCCATCCGGTCGGAAATCGTCAGGAACGACCTGAATCTGGCTTCTCCGGACGCGCGGGAAACTCCGGCCCCCCTCCAGCCGGAAACGCTGGCGGAATGGCTGCCCATTCCCGCACCGCCGCAGCCGTAGCAAGAGGAAGCCTCCACGCGCTCCGCGAGAAACAACAGGATGCGGCGGCTCCTACCGCACCCGGACTTGCAGAGGATGGCCGATGCACTCCCGGACACGGCGAGCCTCCGCTTCCCAGCCGGCAGCGGACCGAATGGGAGAAGCCTTGTCCCAAACCGCCCCCATGTACCATTCAAAGGGTTCTCCGTTCGCGACCTTCCTGAGCAAGTAGGTACAGCCTTCCGCATCCACCGCACGGCCTTCCGGAACCCAGGGCACGATTACGGCGGTTCCCAGGCATCCGTCATCCTTCCGGGGCCTGCTCCATGCGGTCATCAGGCCGCCGGACTCCCGGTCCTCCATAACTGCTTCATAATCATTTCTGCGCTTTCCGGTATCCATTCCCACACCGGCCTTCACCGTTTCAGCCCCCCGGACGTTCAAGACGCTGCGGACTTTGGAGAAACGGTTTCCCGCATCCAGCGTCACCCTCCGCGTCTCCGCCACACGCACGCCGCCGCCAATGTCCCACGGTGCATAAACCACCTCAAAAGCGGTCTGGACCGGGCCATTGTACAATGTCCGGGCGCTGGCCCAGTTTCCGGACACATGCGGTTTTCCATCCCTGAACACGGCAATGCCGCCGCAGCCCCGCCCCGGACCTACATTGTACATATCCAGTCCCCGACCGTGATCCCGGTGGTAATCCCCCCGTTTGTAAAATTCATTGATAACGGGAGCGCCTGCGCGCTTGCTCCATACATCCGTCCCACTGGAAACCAGGCCCTCTCCCTCAGGGGCAGGCCTGGCGACGGCCGGACCGTAAATCCGGTGCGCCGTAAGATCATTTTCCCATGCGAAATCATCCAGCCGCTCCGGTACCGGACGGCTGAAACAGACATCCGCGGAAGGCGCTTCGCCCAGGCAGGAATTCTCCAGAATCCAGAAATCACGAACCGTTCCGGGCCGGAAATTGCTCTGGAACAAAAGGGTATCCGTTGTTCCGTCACCATCCGTATCCGCCAGCTGATGCGGGATAACACGTCCGTGACGGACGTCAAAAACGCGAAGGCCGGCGGCATCACCGGAACCTCCGGACGGCCATGGAACCGACACGGTCTCAGCAGGGCGGAACCTGCCCAGGGGATTCGTAACGGTCACGGTCTTCTTCTGCGGATGATCCCGGTCAATGACATATTTACGCAACTCACTCCCGGCCATCAGGTAGGCCCCTGCGCCGTACACCTCCGTATCTTTCCCGGAATAATGGCCCGGCTTGTCCGCAATAGGCTGTACCCATCCCAGCGCGCCCTCCTTGCTGACCGCATCACAGGCGGCCTTCCAGGCCTTACAGATGGAGGGAAGGTATTCATCCGCATCCAGATATCCCTGGTTCACTCCCCACAGCATCCCGTACATGATAAAAAGGGTGCCGCTCATCTCTTTCAAGGGAGGTTCGTCCGGATCCAGCAGGCTCGCATGCCAGGAACCGTCGGACGACTGGCATTTTTTCAGGGCTGCCGCCAGACGTTTAAGCAAGTCTTCATAAAAGGGGCGGGAAGGCCAATCCGCAGGCATGTCCTGCAAAATAAGAGGCAATCCGGCAATCACCCAGCCGTTGCCCCGGCTCCAGAACATCTTTTTCCCATTTGCCGCCGGAACGGTAAAATAGCGGGAATCCCGGAAAAACAGGCCCTCCTCCCGGTCAAAAAGATAGTCGCAGGTAAGCTTGTATTCCCTATCCATAAACTCCAGATAACGGCGGTCTCCGGTATAGGCCGCCAGTTTCACGAACACGGGAGGGGACATAAACAGGGCGTCCGACCAGCTCCAGCGGTCCTGGCAGCCCGGAGTCAGGAATTGGAGGGAAGCGGAGGAAGGCCGGTTCATCACCTTGTCCAGCACGGCGCGAATCTTTTCAGCTGCGGCGGGATTGCCGTCTTCCATCGCCATCTCCATCCAGGCATGCCCCACGGCATGGTCGTCCGCATGATAATGCCGATTCAGGGTCTTCCACCCCTGCTCTTCTCCCGCTTTTCTCAGCAACGGCAGCCCCGGCCCTTCCGGAACGGACAGGCCATATTGCACCAGGCCGGAATAAAAGGCACCGTAAGTCCAATGCAGCGGCGAACGTTTTTTGGGATGCTTCGCCTGCCATTCCGCCACCAGCTGAAGATTGTCCCGGATGGTCTTTTCATTCCAGTCTGCGGAAGCCCCGGAAACGGAAGTTCCTGCGGAAAGCATGGAAAGGACCGGCAATAGAAAGTATTTCTTCCATCCATTTTTTGAAAAGGCAAAGAAACGCATGTTATATTATACGGGAAAAGAAGGCTGGAATTTTCTTGTAACAAGAATTCTTCTTTTCCCGCGCTCCTCCAGACCGGGAAAGGGACGCAAGGGCATATATGGTGCCATGACGGAAAAGAAAGCTGTGTTATCAATCATTTTTCTACCGTTATATACCATATATAGCATATGAATAATTATTTAACACATTATTTATACATTTTTCTTGCGGGAGGTCTCTTTCTGTGGTTCATTGCGTTCCAGCGCAGGTAACGGAAGACGGTGAAAATCCGTCGCGGACGCGCCGCTGTAACCGGTAGACGATGGACCGGACACTGGCTGCCCAGGCAGCCGGGAAGTCCCCATCACATGTCGCACCGGAAGCCAGAAGACGACCTGATGCTGCCGTATTCCCATCCCGCGGACAGGATGAACATACGCACAGGTCTTCGGCATGCCCCCCCTTTCCGGGAATGCGCGCATGTGGTCGGCCCCTGCCTATGGTTTTTCCAGGCTTTTGCCCAGGCTCGCGGATGAGCGGTCACCACCCTTTCCAAGCGAGACACCCACCATGGCAACAAGCATCATCAAACGTTCCGGGAAAAAGGAACAATACCAGGGCTATAAGATTGAAGAGGCCATTAGAAAAGCCTTCCACAGTTCCGGGACTTCCTACAACCGTTCCATCTATGAAGAGGTGGAAGCCAAGCTGAGCCATCAGGACAGCGCGCATGTGGAAGAGATTCAGGACATGATTGAACGCGCCCTGTTCCGCTCCGGATATTTTGACACGGCCAAGGCCTTCATCACCTACCGTTTCCTGCACAAAATGCAGCGCGAACAGCTTGGCGGCCTTTATTCCGGCAATACCTATGTGGACTGCAAGCAGACGGTAGAGGAATATATCGGGCAAAGCGACTGGCGCATTGCCGCCAACTCCAATACCACGTATTCCAATGCGGGGCTCATCAACAACACGGCGGGCAAGGTAATCGCCAACTATTGGCTGGACCAGGTTTACTCCGCACGGGAAGGAGCCGCGCACCGGGAAGGGGATTACCACATCCATGACCTGGATTGCCTGACCGGATACTGCGCCGGATGGAGCCTCCGCAACCTGCTCAATGAAGGATTCAACGGCGTGCGCAGCCGCGTGAACAGCAGACCGCCCCGCCACTTCCGGGAAGCCCTGGGCCAGATGGCGAACTTTCTGGGCATTCTGCAAAGCGAATGGGCCGGCGCCCAGGCCTTCAGCTCCTTTGACACCTTCCTGGCGCCCTACGTTTTCAAAGACCAGACGGACTTCCCCCGCATCAAGAAAGACATCCGCAGTTTCGTCTACAACCTGAACGTACCCTCACGCTGGGGACAGTCTCCCTTTACCAATGTCACAATCGACTGGACTGTGCCGCGCGACCTGCGGGATCAGGCCCCCTTCAGCGGAGGGGAACACCTCTTTGAAGGAATAGAAGACGCGAACCTGCTCGCCCTGGCTAGGGAACGCGGAGCCAACAAGCTGACGGAGCTGACCTACAAGCATTTCCAGAAGGAAATGAACCTGATCAACAAGGCCTTTTACGAAGTTCTCACGGAAGGGGACAGCACCGGACAGCCCTTTACCTTCCCCATCCCCACCGTCAACATCACGGAAGATTTTGACTGGGAAGGGGAAAACGTGCCTCTCCTGTTTGAAAACGCCGCCAAAATCGGTTCCTCTTACTTCCAGAACTTCATCGGCAGCCAGTACACCGTCAATGAACACGGGGAACGCGTGCCTGACGAACGGGCCTACAAGCCGGATGCCGTGCGTTCCATGTGCTGCCGTCTCCAGCTGGACCTGCGGGAACTGCTCAAACGCGGCGGCGGTCTCTTCGGCTCCGCGGAAATGACCGGCTCCATCGGCGTAGTGACCATCAACCTGGCCCGGCTGGGCTACCTGTTCAAGCAAAACCGGGAGGCCCTGTTCGCCAGGCTGGGAGAACTGCTGGATCTGGCCAAATCCTGCCTGGAAAAGAAAAGGGCCTTCGTTCAGGAAATGTACGACCGCGGCCTGTACCCCTACACCAAACGCTACCTGCCCACCTTCCGCAACCATTTCTCCACCATTGGCGTCAACGGGATGAACGAGCTGCTGCGCAATTTCTCCAACGACACAATGGACATCACCTCTGAAGAAGGCAGGGCCTTTGCTGAAGAGATTTTGGAATTCATCCGCTTGCGAATGCAGGAATACCAGGAGGAAACCGGCAATCTGTACAACCTGGAAGCCACGCCCGCGGAAGGCACCACGCACCGCTTCGCCCGCGAAGACCAGAAACGCTATCCTGACATCATCCAGGCCGGCCCTGTGGGGCAGCGTTATTACACGAACAGCTCCCAGCTTCCCGTGGACCACACGAGCGACCTGTTCCGGGCGCTCCAGCTTCAGGACGAACTTCAATGCTGCTACACGGGAGGAACCGTCTTCCACATGTACATGAACGAAGCCATCAGCTCCCCGGAAGCGTGCCGGGACATTGTCCGCAAAGTGCTGACCCGCTTCCGCATGCCGTACCTCACCGTCACCCCGCTCTTCTCCGTCTGCGAAAAGCACGGCTATCTGCGCGGGGAACATGAATACTGCCCCTTCTGCGATGAGGAGCTGCTCCACATCCACAGGCATGAATGAAAATCGTTTTTCCTATAGACGCCCGACTTCAAAACCCAACCATTAATACGACAATGACCAAACAGGAAATATTAAGCAAGTACGCACAGGACCGGACCCGCTGCACCGTTTACACGCGCGTCATGGGCTATCACCGCCCTGTGGAAACTTTCAACGCCGGTAAACAGGGCGAGTTCCATGACCGCGTCCACTTCGTGGAACCGGGCCGCCCCTGTTCCTGCTCCGTCCAAACGGAACAGCCGCGATAATTCTCCCAACAACATATGCGAAGTCGATGGGAACGGGTCGGGGCATAGCAGACATCACGCCGCTCACCTTGCTGGATTTTCCAAATAAGGTGGCCTGCATCTTCTGGCTGAGAGGCTGTAATTTGTTTTGTCAGTACTGTTACAACGTCTCTCTGGTCAGGGGAACGGATTCTCCCGCCGGAGACCGGACGGACTACCTTGATTTTCTCAGAGATCGGGTGGGATTTCTGGACGGAGTAGTCCTGTCCGGCGGCGAGTGCACGCTGTGTCCCGACCTCATTCCTATCTGCCGCAATATACGGCAGCTTGGCTTCGCAGTCAAAATAGACACTAACGGCACCCGGCCCGGCGTGGTGAAAACGCTGGTGGAAGAAGGGCTTTGCGACTATATTGCACTGGATTACAAAGCGCCGGAAAAACTGTTCGGCTCCATTACCGGGCGTCCGGACTTATTTCCCTTCTTCACTCAAACGCTGGATTATCTGATCAACAGAAATTTCCCGTTTGAGGTGCGGACGACAATCCACTCCGGCCTTCTCGGGGAAAAGGAAATCAACCAGATCAGCGGGGATCTGACGTCGCGCGGCTATAAAGGAACCTACTACCTCCAGAACTTTTTTAATACAGAGGAAACGCTCGGCCAAATCGGCGCTCCTGAACGGATGATTGACTTATCCCTGCTAAATACGCACATCCCCATAGGGTTGCGCAACTTCCCCATCACGGAGAAAACGCCCGGCTTCAACTCTGGAAAACAATAGCCGTCCCCTCTGACATAATTTTTTCAAATAAAAGTTTCTATTTGTAAAATCGGGAGTACCCTTCCGCCCGCCAACCATATCACCAACTATTATTCATGAGTGAAACCCAAAACAAGCTGCTCAAGGCAGCTATCAGCCTGGCCGCCGCAGGAGTCGTCTTCTTCCTGCCTTTCGCTTCATGGGGAATCCAATTAAGCCCTATTGAAATCCGCGTTATCGCCATGTTCGTCATGGCGGCGCTTTTCTGGATTCTGGAACCCATCCCTATCTGGACCACCTCCGTGATGGTCATTACCCTGTCCCTGCTGTGCGTCTCCAACGGCTCTCTCTCATTCCTGATGCCGGAGCGTTATGACAAGGCGGCGGTATCCTCCATTCTGGATGACGCCATAGGCAAAGGGATCAATCCGGAGATAGTCGGTAAACTGAAGGAAAATGTTGAAACCCGGCTCAATAAGAAAACCAAGCTGGACGCGGAAGAAGTGAGGATGACCCTGGGGTTCCAGCTCATGGACGCTTATGAAAAAATAGATCTGAACGCGCAGGAACTGTCCCGTGAAGGAAAAACGGAAGAAGCCGTCAGGCAGGAATCCATAGCCGCCCAGCTCAAGACCGCGGCCGGACGCCTGTACAGCAAGGAAATAACCTCGCGCATCCAGGGGCTGCAATTTGTCAACACCATGCAGCAAAAATCCACAATGGCCACCTTTGCGGATCCCATCATCATGCTTTTCCTGGGCGGCTTTTTCCTGGCTGCGGCCGCGACCAAATACAGGCTGGACATGAACCTGGCCAAAGTACTTTTGAAACCCTTCGGAACCAATCCCAAATTTGTGCTTCTGGGGCTGATGTCCGTAACGGCCCTTTTCTCCATGTTTATGAGCAACACGGCTACGGCCGCCATGATGCTCGCCATCCTGACGCCGGTGCTGTCCCTGTTTACTCCGGAAGACAAAGGCCGCGCCGCCTTTGCCCTGTCCATCCCCATCGCCGCCAACCTCGGCGGCATTGGAACGCCTATCGGCACGCCCCCCAACGCAATCGCGCTGAAGGCGCTGCAGGGTATGGGGCTGGACGTTTCCTTCGGCAAATGGCTCATGTTCGGCATTCCTTTCGTCATCGTCATGATTCTGATTGCGTGGCTTCTCCTGCTGTGGCTGTTCCCCATCTCCCAAAAGAAACTGGAACTGCAGGTGGGTGGTAAATTCCTGAGAACCCCCAAGGCCATTATCGTTTACGTTACCTTTGCCGTTACCGTTCTGCTGTGGGTAACGGGCAAGGGAGTGCACGGGCTGGACTCCAATACCATCGCCATGATTCCCATCGCCGTCTTTGCCATTACGGAAACCATCACCAGGGAAGACTTGAAGAAAATGGGCTGGGACGTGCTCTGGCTGGTAGCCGGCGGCTTTGCCCTGGGGCTGGCCCTGCAAGACACCGGACTGGCAAAAAATCTGATCGGCTCCATTCCCTTTGCCGAATGGTCCCCCTTCCCGCTCATGGTGGGCACGGGAATCATCTGCCTGTTCATGGCCACCTTCATGAGCCATACGGCTACGGCCTCCCTGCTCATTCCGATTATCGCGGTCGTCGGCGTCAACATGGGCGACAATCTGGCCCCTATGGGCGGCGTTACCGCCCTGCTGGTATCCGTGGCGTTCGCTTCCTCCCTGGGCATGAGCCTTCCCATCAGCACTCCCCCCAACGCCCTGGCCTATGCCACCGGCCTGGTCAGTTCCAAGGGAATGGCCGTTTCCGGCGTCATTCTGGGCATCCTGGGCATGATTTTGACCTATGTCATGATGATGATTCTTGCCCAATGCCATGCTTTTTAAATAAGATAATGTTCCACGCCGGGGCCACATGCCCCGGCATGGTCAACATCAACGGGAAAAGCGCCATATGATCATTGAACAGGAGGAATTCCAGAAAAAATTAAAACGCATCAATCTGGCGTATTTTTCCGATCCGGACCGCATTATTGCCATCAGCAAGGGAAACAGCGTCGTCCGCCAGGGGGAACAGAACAAAAGGCTTTACCTGATTTTATCCGGCAGCGTGGTCTCCTACCGCCACGTCGTTAAAGAAGACCCGGAAACAGCTTCCACGTCCCACAAAATCTACAAGGCGTTCCGGGCAGGCCCCGGAGACTATTTGGGAGTGCAAAGTTTCTTCTCCGGATGGTTCCGTAGCTCCTCCGATCTCATTGCGGAAACTGATTTGGAACTGGCCTATATCGACACCGCCACCCCCGCCGTGGACGAGGAACGCTACGGAACGCTTCTGGAACAGTTTGTTCCCGCCATTGTCCATGAACTGGCGGCGCGCAATACCCGCGTCTTTGACCGCACTGCGGAAAAGGAAGAAGCGCTGCGGATGCTCCACCGTTCTGAAATGGCCGCCACCCTGGGGCAGTTATCCGCCGGAATAGCCCATGAGCTCAACAATTCCCTGGGAGTTCTGTCCCGTAAAACGGACTTTGTTCTGGAATCTCTGGACAACATGTTCCGCCAGGAAAACGCCTTCCGGTACACCCTGTACAATAAAGGGTTGGAAGGGTCTTCCTCCGCGTCCACTTCCGAACAGCGCAGGCTGGCGCGCCAGTTTGAAAAAAATTACGGGCTTTCCCAGGACGTGGCCAAGGCCCTGGCCCTGATTCCGGACATACAGAATCAGCCGGAACTGCTGGACAAGCCATTCCTCAGCCAGCTGGAACAAAACCTCCCTTATTGGGAATTGGGACACGACCTGCATGACATGAAACTGGCTGTCAGGCACGCTACAGCCATTGTCCGCTCCGTTCGCCTGCTGGGGGGAGGCAACACCAGGCGGGAAGAAGGGGTAAACGTGACGGATTCCCTTACGGAAGCTGTTGCGCTGGTCAAGTCCAGTCTGCGCGGCGTTGATTTTGAAATGGTCCTGCCTCCCAGAGACTCCGTGCCCGGCATCTTCGCAGATATGACGGAGCTCGTTCAAATTTGGATCAACCTGCTTCAGAACGCCTGCGACGCGCTGAAAATAGAAAATACCACCAACCCTTCCATCCACGTAGAATGCCGGGTGGAAAAAATCAGCAGCAAGGACCAGACATCCCATACCACCCGTGAAATTCTGGTCTCCGTCACAGACAACGGCCCCGGCGTCCCAAAGGACCTGCATGAAAAAATTTTCCGTCCCAACTTCACTACCAAAAAGAAAGGTCTTTCCTTCGGCCTGGGGCTGGGGCTCACCATCGTCCGGCGCATTGTGGACAGCTACGGCGGCCGCATCCGCCTGGAGAGCGTTCCGGGCCATACCGTTTTTACGATAGTCATACCAACCATCAACAATCATGGAAAAAATTAACATCATTTGCGTGGACGACCAGCCGGAAGTCCTGGACAGCGTTTTGCGTGACCTTCGTCCGCTGAATTCCTGCTTCCGCCTGGAAGGGGTGGAATCCGCATCCGAATGCCGCGAGCTATTGGAAGAATTCGACCAGGACGGAGAACTGACGGGACTGATTATTTCCGACCACGTCATGCCGGGAGGTTCAGGAGTAGAGTTGCTTGGAGGCATCGCCAAAGACGACCGTTTTGCCGGAACACGCAAAATCCTGCTGACCGGCCAGGCCACCCACGCGGACACCATCCAGGCCGTCAATGACGCACACATTGACAACTATCTGGAAAAGCCCTGGGATCCCGCCGTTCTCCTTGCGACCGCCCGCAAACTGCTGACCAGGTTCATCATGGACAAGGGCATCGACCATATGCCCTATATGTCCTGCCTGGACCAGGGCACTCTGCTGGATTACCTGCGGAGAAACTGACGGGGCTGGAAGGCATACGCCGCACCCTCTACTTTTTCAACGCACGCACTCTCATCCGTGACGGGCATTCCCCCGCCCTTCGTCAAGGAAGGAAACAAAACCGCTAACCGTCTTTATGTTTGATATCCTGCTCCATCATAACACCCTGGTTCTCTTTGGAATCATCTTTTTCGGCATCGCTCTCGGCAGCATTAAAATATACGGACTGAACCTGGGCCTTTCCGGCGTTCTTTTCGTGGCTCTGGCCGCCGGCCACTACCGCCTGGCCATTCCCGACGGCGTAGGGCAGCTGGGCCTGGCGCTCTTTGTGTACTGCGTGGGCCTCAGCGCGGGCAACCGCTTCTTTTCCGCCATCGCCAAGCAGGGCAGCAAACTGGCCATCATGTCTGCGGTGATTGTAGGAGTGTCAGCTTTATTCACTTGCCTTTTCGGCATCTGGTTCAAAGTTCCCGCGGGAATCTCTTCCGGCATCTTTGCCGGCGCATGCACCAGCACTCCGGCGCTGGCGGCCGCCACGGAAAGCCTGCCGGGAGCCTCCGGAAGCGGCGTCAGCATCGGTTACGGCATCGCCTATCCGTTCGGCGTGGTGGGCGTGGTCCTTTTCGTCCAGCTTCTGCCGCGCCTGCTGCACTTTGACCTCAACAAAGAGGCCAAAGCCATGCATTCCAAACAGGAGGTCAGCATCATTTCCCGCCTTGTCCGCGTCACACAGCCCAACCTGATAGGCCAGAACATTGCGGACTGCAAGCTGCTGGACGGCCTGCACTGCATGGTCACCCGCGTGGTTCGCAACGACAGGCTGATGCCCCTGACTCCGGAAGACACGTTCCGGGAAGGAACGGAAGTCCTCATCGTAGGCAACAGCGACACCATGCCCCACGACATCGCCTTTCTGGGGGAAGTATGCGACAATCCCTACCCCATGGACTCCCAGAAGGAGCGCCGCAAACTGATTCTGACAAACAAGAACTATGCCGGGCACAAGCTCCGCGACCTGAAAACCCTGCGTACGGACGGTATCATTATCTCCCGCATTTCCCGCCTGGGCTTCACTTTCGTCCCCACGGGGGAAACCACACTGGAACGCAACGACGTGCTGACCGTGGTGGGGACCCCGGAAAACCTTACCAAATACGGGGACAAAATCGGCCACCGCAGCCAGGACATGAACCAGACGGACCTGCTTTCCCTGGGCTTCGGCCTCTCCCTGGGCATCATTCTTGGCCTGGTCAACTTCAGCCTCGGCAACGGCGCGGGCATCTCCCTGGGTATTGCGGGAGGCCCCCTCATCGTCGCCCTGCTGCTCGGCCACTTCGGACGGCTGGGCCCCATCGTCGGCTATATCCCACGCCCCACCCGCCTTCTTTTGCAGGATCTGGGGCTGGTTTTCTTCCTGGCTGACGCCGGCATCAAGGGTGGAGCGGACCTGGTGGATACGGTAGCCACCCACGGCGCGGCCGTCTTCATCATGGGCGTCATCGTCACCTGCTCCGGCATGTTCGCCGGTTACTTCGTGGGCATGAAAGTCTTCAAGATGAACATTCTGGAATGCCTGGGCGGCATCTGCGGCGGCATGACCTCCACCCCGGCCCTGGGAGCCATCGCCAGCAAGACGGACTCCCAGGCCCCCGTGGTCAGCTACGCCACCGCCTATCCCGTAGCCCTTATCCTGATGACCATCGTCGCCAAGGTCATCATCCAGACCATCGGCGGCGTGGTGGGAATTTGACAATGGCAGAGATCATCTGACCTGAAAACTATTATCTCTGTTTTACCGCTTCAGCACGGGGTTCCATTCTTTTTCCGAATGGAACCCCGTTTTCATCATCTTGCGGGAGGGATAGACACAAAAATCATCCCGGATTCGGCTCCGAAAATCCAATGTCTCTCAGAGCCAATGACCCCAATTTTCCATTTGAAAAAATCCTTTTGCCGTCAATATCATTTTGATATAAAAGCGAAATATAAAATGTATTTTTCATATTCAAAAAAATCATATTTTATTGACATTTTTTCAATTTATGTTGCCATGCATTTAAGACTGTCTTTCATACCTTATGAAAAACATCCTCTGGCTTTTCCTCTTCAGCATGCTCATGTCTATAGAGAGCTTTGGCACGCTGGCTTCATCTGAAGCAGACATACAAACACTGCTTTCTTCAGGGCGGTCCTCCTTCATTGCCGGTAAAATCCGGGAAGTCCTGCGCAGCCGGCTTGATTCCGGCCCGCTTACCTCCGACAAAATACGAAAACTGATTCAATCCCCTCAAGTGGCGGCATTGTGCTGCCTGCACCAGTTTTTCAATACTGCCGAAGGAGGGAAACCTTTCACTCAGGAGGAACTCAAGGATCAGGTCTTCAGGAAATGGCTTTCCAACCACCCGGAAGTATTCAACATGCTCGCCCAATCTGGTCCAGCCGGCAAAAGTACTCTTTCCGTTTTTTACCAAATCTGGAATACCAGCGATCAGAATTTCAATCCCGTTGAACTCAGCATGGCATTGGGAGCCGGCCTTGTCGCAAACATCTTTTCTCCTGAAGAATGCATCGCCAAATTTAACTTCTACCGGGATTCTCATCACCACGCCAAATGCTATCCACAGGCAGAAACCTTGCAACCCTGGGAATGGGCCATCGTATTCCGGGGAAAAGAAGGTCTTGAAGATCTGGCATGGGCACAGCAATTTATCGCGGGGAAAAAAATCAGGCCGGAGAAAGCCGGAAGCAGATTTCCCGGATTCATTCCCTACCGTAAAAAGAATGACAAAGGCGTCAGCGTCCATGCCGGAAGCGCTTTTTACGACCACAAGCCCATCACGCTGAAACTTTACACGGAATACGGAGGAGTATGCGGCGCCGTCTCCAAAGGCGCGGCTGGATTCCTGCGTTCCAAAGGAGTTCCCGCTTACCCGATTGGACAGCCGGGACACTGCGCTTTCGTATGGAAACACCCCAATGGCCACTGGCAAATCGGCAACAATCTCGGCGGCTGGAATTGGGCCAGCGGCGGCGCTCAGATTCCCTGGCAAGGCCCTGTTCAACTGGTGATGGCTTACGATTCATTCATTCATCATCCTCATGCGGAAGAATCGGCTTTAACGTATTATCTGTCCTTCTGCACACAAAAACAGGAACATGTGGAGTTGCTCTTGCGGGAAGCGCGTCAATTTAATCCCTTCAATTATCCTGCGTGGCAGCGTTATCTGGATATCAAGGCCAAAAACGCCAGCGACCGGAGAAAACTCGCCTTGCTCAGGGAACTGGCTCAAGCGATGCCCAATGAGCACAATCTCATTTGGCACGCGGCGAAAAGCGTGCTGAATATCCGGGAAAACAGGGTGAATCCCTATGAACTCTATGCCTGCGCGCTCGGCCCCGACTGCACGCCCCATGCGGAAGAACTTTTTACCCGCCTGGTCTGGAACAGATTAATGAGGGATTGTCCTGAAATCAAAGGCGTCGCCGAATACAAGCCGGGCTTTACCGGAAAACATCTGTCCTTATGGACCCAAAAGGGAAAACACGCCGTATGGACACCTAAAATGAAGAAATATTCGGTCAAAGTGATGCAAAGAGCCATTGAAGCGCTGACGGAAAGGGATAAGACGCAAAAATACTATGTGGAAGCCTATCAAACCCTGTTAAGCATCTGGGGGGATGGGAAGTTAAACAGAGAGGGAAAAGAGTTTATTGAAAAAATTTCCGCCTCAACGGAAAAGAACGCGGGAATGAAACCCGGCTCCACGAAAATAAATTGATATGAAGAAGAAACCATCCATACGAATATGGCCATATATCGCGGCAATGATCCTTTGCTCTTTCAGCTTCCTGCCCGTTTCAGCGAACTGCGAATTTGAGGTAGACAAGTTTATTCCCTATACTACTGCCAGCGGTTCCAAACCGGCTGCGTTGGGCGCGGCAGAAAAAGGATTAGGCAAAATTTCCAAAAAAGTATTGAGCGAAATAGCCGTCCAGGCCATCAAAAAAGCGAGCGGCCTCCTTACCCTGGCTGAAAATCTGAAAACGGATAAAGCTTTCCGCTACGTGCATATCGTTTATATCTATCGGTTTGTCCATCACGGAAAGGTAGAATCAGAATGGAAAATAGGCCACATGACCAATATATCCCGGTCCGGAGTGGACTACCATCCTCCAAAAGATATTCCTTATGTAGTAAAGGAAGGAAAAACAAAAATTAGAAATCTCTTGGGAAAACAATTAAAGGAAGATTGCAAAAACCACCAATAACCTGAACAGAAACATGAAATCCATATCAAACATATTCGCCATATTCTTCTCCTGCATGTTGGGGCTCATCAGCCAGATTGAGGCACAGGAAAAACAGCCGCGGCAGCCGGACGCACAGCAGCAGGAAGAAGAAAAAGATACCCCTGTCATCACCAACCCCGCTGTGTTTAATGAGAAGGATTTGGACAAGCTCCTGGAAAAACAGCGGGAATACATAAAAAAACATTATCCGGATTACAAAATTGTTGGAGTGGGCCAGGAACAGGATTATTTTGACAGCCGTCACTATTCAGAGTTTTATTTGCAAAACGAAGATGAGGAATGGGTCCTGACCATCCGTTTCGATATTGAGGAAGCGTACCAGGCCTACATGAAAAAACATCAAAAGGAAATAGAACGGGAAGCCGCACGGCTCATCAGGGAGGGCATCATCAAGATTGAATGATCGGCCTTTTTCTGTAACGAAGAGGAAACACGAACCAGCATTGGAACATTCACGACCTTTCTTGTTTTCCCAAGGAAAAAACCATAACAGAATTCCATATGAATCATCCTCTGAAATTCGTCGCGACCACGGGCATTGTTCTGTTTTTCCTTATGCTGAAAACAGGAAGTCTCGCGGCAGCGCGGGAAGAACAGCCACGGCAGCCGGACGCACAGCAGCAGGAAGAGGAAAAAGATATCCCTGTCATCACCAACCCTGCTGTGTTTAATGAGAAGGATTTGGACAAGCTCCTGGAAAAACAGCGGGAATACATAAAAAAACATTATCCGGATTACAAAATTGTTGGAGTGGGCCAGGAACAGGATTATTTTGACAGCCGTCACTATTCAGAGTTTTATTTGCAAAACGAAGATGAGGAATGGGTCCTGACCATCCGTTTCGATATTGAGGAAGCGTACCAGGCCTACATGAAAAAACATCAAAAGGAAATAGAACGGGAAGCCGCACGGCTCATCAGGGAGGGCATCATCAAGATTGAATGATCGGCCTTTTTCTGTAACGAAGAGGAAACACGAACCAGCATTGGAACATTCACGACCTTTCTTGTTTTCCCAAGGAAAAAACCATAACAGAATTCCATATGAATCATCCTCTGAAATTCGTCGCGACCACGGGCATTGTTCTGTTTTTCCTCATGCTGAAAACAGGAAGTCTCGCGGCAGCGCGGGAAGAACAGCCGCGGCAGCCGGACGCACAGCAGCAGGAAGAAGAAAAAGATATTCCTGTCATTATAAATCCTACCATTTTTGACGAGAAAGATTTTGATAAGCTTCTGGAAAAACAGCGGGAATATGTGAAAAAACATTACCCAGATTATCAAATCTGGGCTGAAGGAGAGTATACAGATTATTCTGATGGTCATCGATATTCATTTTTTAATTTGGAAAACGAAGATGAAGAATGGGTCCTGACCATCCGTTTCGATATTGAGGAAGCGTACCAGGCCTACATGAAAAAACATCAAAAGGAAATAGAACGGGAAGCGGCCCGGCTCATCAGGGAGGGCCTCATCAAGATTGAATGATCACCTTTTCCTGTAGAAAAAGAGAAGAACATCGGCAAACCGGCATTGGAATGCGCCTGTCTTCTGCCGCATTGGCTGTATACCCTCACCTCTAAGAGAACTCCTAACTCATCACATCAGTAAGGCGGCTATGGCTCCCACGCCAAACGCCGATTTCATGATGAAGCCGGAGCATCAGGGTTTGTTTCCGCCACCTCCAGGCAGACGGACTGGAAGGCCTTTTTCCAGCGGATATGGATGCCGGCGTCCATCAGGAAATCGCCGCCCAGCACCTGTTCGTGAACGTTCGTGAGAGAGCCGTCTTCATTCATGTTGATTTCCCGCACCAGGTACCTGGCGGCAGGATTCAGGCCTTTCAGGCGCAGGGGCGGCGGGGAATCCGCCAGCCATTTGTCCATCAGCCAGGCGAAAACGACTGCCCGTTTTCCGCATACATACATCAGGGAGGCCACCCGGCTTTTATACGGGGACGATAGGCGGTACAAGTCACCAAACTGGACTACGGGACGGATGCGCTTGTATTCCGCCAGAGCACGTTTGGCAAAGGCCATGTCCTCCTCCGTCATGTCGCACGGCTGGAGTTCAAAGCCAAGCCGTCCGGACATGGCCACGTCAAACCGGAATTTGAGCGGCGTGGAGCGGCCCGTCTGGTGGTTGGGGGAGGCTGTCACATGGGCGGCCATGGAAATAGCCGGGAACAGGTGGCCTATGCCCCACTGCATGAACACGCGTTCATAAGCGTCCGTATTGTCGGACGTCCAGAATTCATGATGCCTCCGCATGGTTCCATAGTCGGCGCGGCCTCCGCCGGAAGAACAGGCCTGGAATGTCACATCCGGGAATTCCGCCGCCAGCGTATCAAGAACGTATTCATAGCCCCGCACATAGTCAATGGGCAGATTCCCCTGGCGGCAGGCGTCCAGCCAGGGGGAGCCGGGGTCGGAAATTTTGCGGTTGCAATCCCATTTAACGTAGGAAATGCCCGGATGTTCTCCAAGCAGCTTCCGCATGGCGTCAAGAATGTACCTGCATACATGAGGATTGCTCAGATCCAGCAAATACTGGCTGCGTTCCTGTCTGTTTTCCCGGTTTGGGAGACCGATGACCCACTCCGGATGGTTCTGATAAAGCTCCGAATGAGGGTTCACCATTTCCGGCTCCACCCAGATGCCGAAGCGTATTCCCAATTCTTCCGCATGACGGATAAGGCCTTCCAGTCCATGAGGCAATTTAGCGCGGTTCACCTGCCAGTCCCCCAATCCCGCGCGGGCGTCATTGCGGGGGAACCGGTTGCCGAACCAGCCGTCATCCAGCACAAAAAGCTCTATCCCCAAGTCCGCCGCACGTTTCATCATGCCGTGCAGCACTTTTTCCGTAAAGGTAAAATACACCCCCTCCCAGGAATTCAGCAAGGTTGGCCTCTCTGTTCCTCCGCCGCGCAGGCCGTAGCGGCGCGCCCAGCGGTGAATGCGCCGGGAGGCCTCTCCCTTGCCGTCTTTACTATGCGCCAGAATGAGGGGCGGCGTTTCAAACACGCCGCCGCCGTCCAGCAGATAGGACGCGGGAGCCACATCCAGCCCCGCCCCGGCAAAAAGGTAATGATACGGGCTGTGCCGGAACCATATCCGGTAATTGCCGGGCCATGCCAGCGCCCCCAGAATCACTTCCCCGGAATCCTCCTGCGCCGGACCGTCCAGAGAAATGATAAATCCGGGGCTTCCCTCCTGGGCGGTGCGGGTGCCGGTTCCGGATACCAGGGCAAGTTCATGCCCCCGGGCCACTTCTTCCTCACTCATCAGGGACTCGCCGCCCCAGGTGCCGCGGAAGCTGGTGACGAAATACCGTTCTGCGCGCAAACCCAGTTGTGCGGACGCAGCGCGGTGCAGGCGGATGCCTTCTTTCCCTTCGTTCCGAACAACCGCCCACTGCAAAAAGGTGTCCGATTCCCTGTGAGAGCGCACGTGGATTTCCACCCGCACAGGGTAGGAAGGGTCCTTCCCATAGAAGACGGCTTCTTCCCGGTCGTCATCCAGTTCCAGCACTTCCCAACCCCGGCATTCCAGACTCAGGGAAAGGGCCCCGTCCGCCTGGGTCACGCAAATGCAGTACTCGCCGGACGCATTGGGAAGCCCTGTTACGGAATCCGCCAGGGAGGAATACAGGAGAGGAGCATCCGCGGCGTTTTCCAGGGCATCCTCCGGCTGATGCAGCCTCGGGCCGTAATAGGCGCGGCGCACACGGCCCTGTTCATCTTTGTACAGGGTCATCTGGGAGGAATGGGTCAGCAGATGAACGGAATCCGGAATCATGATCGGCAAACGTGGAAGGGGCCAGTTACTTATGCAGGCAGGCAAAAACGCTCCTGCCTTATCCACATTAAGGGCCTCCGCGGACGGGGAAGTCAATGGCAAAATGACAGGAGCTGCCGAACGGCTTCCCTACTCCTTCCACAGAAGGGAAGAGGGGCGGAATTTCATGGTTTTCGATTCATGCACCAGCAGCCTGCCGCCGTTTTCCGGATGGCGTACGATGCGGGCGCGGCGGCGCTTGACGCGGAAAGTGCCAAAGCCCCGGAATTTCACCAGAGACCGCCTCCGGACCGACCGCGCAATCGTATCCAACACCGCGTTCAACGCGTGTTCCGCCTGCCGGGAAGTAACATCCTTCCCCAGCTCACGCTGGAGCTCCCTGATAAATTGTGTTTTATTCATAGGCCGCCCAGCATGACCTGCCCCGTTTCTCCGGTAAAGAGGCAACGGCGTGCGCTCATTCCTGCCACCATACCCGTACAAACGCCCCCTTCCATTCCGGTCTGCGAGTTTCCTCCTTGCCCCCGCGGACCGGCCCCATTAAGGTTCCGGGGAGATGCCTCCCCCAGCCGCTGATGCCCCGTGCCCGGAACAAGCGTTCAACGCAACTGCGCTGAAATGGCACACCTGCGCCTGGCTTCTGCTGCCTGTCCTGGTGTTCCTGGCCGGGTGGATGCACTGGTACGCTGCCCTCCCTCTCACGCTCCTGACGGCGGCGGGGCTGGCGCCCCGAAAACGCAAGGAACCGCAGAAAAAGAATTCCCTTCCCGCCTTCCCCCTGTTCACCCGCTCTTCATTTCTCGCCTTGGCGGCGTTTGCCGCCCTGATGATATTTTCCGGCTGGGGGGAGTGGGTCAACCAGCACCCTGACCATATCGTCAGAAATGCCTGTCTGCGTGAATTGGTCGCCAGCCCGTGGCCCGTCATCTTTCCGGACGGGAACGTGCTTATTTACAACACGGGGTTCTGGCTGGTCCCAGCCCTGGCGGGAAAACTGGCGGGGCTGGACGCCGCGCGCGTGCTTGTCGTTCTGTGGGGAACCTGGGGCCTGTTCCTTTCCTGGCTGTGGCTCTGCGTTTTCTCCGGACGCCGCTCCCTGCTGCTCGCCCTGCTGATGGCGGCATTCGGCTCTCTGCTGAATTTCCAGTGCTGGCTGGGGCTGGATCTGTTTCGTCTGCATTACTTCGGCACGGCGGAACAAATCATGTGCAGCGCAAACGCATCCATTCCTGTTCTGCTTTTTTTCATCTTCCTGGCTTCAGGACGCATGCCCCTGTACTGGATCCCTCTTCTGTTCGCAGCCACGGCCTTTTATTCCCCCCTCGCAGCCCTTGGAGGGCTGCCCCTGGCGGCCTGCCAGTGGCGCCGCCAATGGAAAGGCGTCCTCCCTCTCCGGGATGTCCTGCTCCATCCCTCCTTTTCAGCCGCCGTCCTGCTGGGAGCGTGTTTTCTTCTTTATTATGGGGCGGTAAACGCGCCATCCTCCCACATGGGCATGCGGCCTTTCTATACGCATCGGGGGGATTTCCTGCTTATGGCAACCTCATTCCTGCTGTATGCTCTGTTCTGCTGGCGGGATTTCCGGAAGAATCCCCTCTTCATCTGTACTCTGGCAACCGGCCTGATTCTGCCTTTTTTTTATGTGAACGGAGACGTCAATGACCTGCTTTGCAAAGGGAGCGTTCCGGTCATGGCCTGCCTGCTTGCCTTTCTGGCTTCCTCTTGGACGCGGCATCCCGGTCTCCGCGTCTGGATATGGCTTTTGCTGGCGTTCGGAATGGCGCCCCGGTTCAACATTCCCTATTATTGCTGTTCTTCCAGCGCCCTCCAGGCGTTTCTGGCGCCTCCGGCTTCGGAAACAGAGCCTTCTTCCTTCGCCAGCCGGGAATGGAAACAGCTTTTCTATGCGCCCCAGGCGCGCCGTCAGGATGAATGGGGCCGCACTATGCACCACCCCGGACACCGGTGGTATCCCTACTATTCCGGCACTCCCCAGCCGTGGCCGCGCTGCATTTACCGTTTTTAACGGAACGTGCCCCGGAAAAGGATTCCTTACAACTCCTTTTTCTAAAATTACCAAATGAGAAAGAGAAGTGCTCGTAAAACAGTAAAATTGAATTTCGGAATTATGTAGAATAATCTTGTTGTAAGATTTTCAAAATATTCTAACAATTAATATTCAAATAAATACTCCGATAAAAACCGGGAAAATCAACGAAACATGACTAAGGCAAATAATTCGGTTCAATTTTAAATCGGTGCACTCCTGCAAAGTTTATAAAATTTACATAGGAAACTTGCCACAACTACGCACGCAAACACATTTCCACAAACTCTCGAGCAACAACATCATCAATGCTTTCATCAAAATCAAAAACGATTTTTTCAAGAGATCTTCCGTCATACTGTGTGACACCACGAGAGTTACGGCCAGCCCAATGTTTAATAATTCTTGTACCAGACAAAAGCTGTTGATTATACATAGAACATAGACGCGTTTTAATACATCTGTTTTTATCAATCGCTACCACATAAATTAGATATACGCTTTTTTCTTGGGAAAGGAAAGTAAGCAATTTATCAATATTATAACCTTTCGGATTGCTCGACAAAAACAGGATCTTTGTTTTAATATCTGTTTCTGTGAGATAGTGTTCAAATTCTCTTTCATAATCTCCCAATTCGTCTGACGTAAATATTTTAGGAAGGGGGCAGTTATTTCTCAAACAACTAATTAGTGTATCTTTCAAATCGTCCTCAGTCGTAATCAGATATTCGATAATTCGACCACGCAAATTGACATTATCAATAAATGCTGCTATTGCTATTTCAGATTCCACAGCTCTTACCCTTCTATTCAAATCACCATCCAGAATTTTGTACTCATGCGATTTCAAGAAAGAAATCGCCCTGTTTACTGAATCCCGAATACAATCAATTTGGAAATCTGTAGGGAGGAATTTTTTCCCTGTCGGAGAAATATTATTTGTTGCCTCTACTAAACGCTCAAGATTTTCTTCAAAGGTGTAGTTTTCATGTGAAGTAAATAGAAACTCAAAATTTTTTGGTGTATTCACCACATCTTCAAAAGAACGCATAATATCGCTTCCGTTGAAACTACCCTTGATATTGTCACACCGTAACTCTTGCGAAGAATGACTAACTTTACGCAAGAAAGTTGTGTTAGCAAGCATTAGTAAATTTCTTTTCGGTGTCACAAGACACACAAAGAAAGGAATGTTATCGTATCTATGTAGAGTTGACAGAGAAAGAACAGTATTGGAAAAACTTGTAGAAGCTGCTTTGCAAAATCTAATTGCAAACCATTCTCCGTAAAATACGCTCCTATCTCTTATAAGATTGAAGTATTGCTGTACTTGTATAGACAAAGCCTCTTTGTTAGCAATACCATCTCTGCTGGAAATAAACTCAACCAAATGTTCAATTAATTCTTTATTATACATTTTCTGAATCCTCTCCGTAATCAAAAAGAGTTCTCTGTTCGTCTGTTATAAATTTCGTACCGACAGCCTTTTTAGCCGGTTTTCTACCACGTTTAGTCGGTATCTTGGGAACTTCGCTTGCTCTGAATTTTTGCTCTGCTAATGAGTTACGCTCCCAAAACACACCGTCTACATAGCCTTGAATTTGAGCATTATCCTCAGCCATAGCGAGTCTTTGTTCTGCCCATACACAATACTGTGCTTCTACCTCCACACCAAAATAATGTCGATTCAGTTTTTTTGCAACAACACTTGTGGTTCCCGAACCTAAAAACGGATCGAACACAATTCCCCCCTCAGAAGATGATGCAAGAATAATTTTTGCAATTAGCTTTTCGGATTTTTGCGTAGGGTGCGCCGTATTCTCTGCCATTGACCAAAAAGGAATGGTTATGTCATCCCAAAAGTTGGATGGACAAGTATCTCTATAATTCCCGTTTTCAGACTCTGTCCAATCCTTTGGTTTACCATTGATACGGTAGGGAGCAATTACCTTTTTCCTGGTTCTTACAGCATTGATATTAAAGGTGAAGTCATTACTGTTAGTAGCAAACCAAATATCCTCCATGTTGTTTTTCCAATTCGCTTTTGCCCCTCTTCCTTTTTCACGCTGCCATGTAATACGGTTTCTCACATAAAAAAATTCACCTAATACCCTGCCAATAATTAGACTTGTTTCCCAATCACAGCAAACATATATGGAACCTGTGTCTTTCAGCAACGGCTTAACTGCACTTAACCACCGCCTCGTGTATTCTTCATAATCTACATTTTTCTTCTTGAAAAAAGTCGTGCCGTTAAATGATTTTGTCAGATTGTATGGTGGATCAGCGACGATTAGATCAACGCTATTAGGAGGCAATAACGCACAAACAGCAAGTGTATCACCAAGTATAGTCTTGTCCAATACACTTTCAAGCGAGTTCTGCTGCTCAGTAACGGAAATACAGCGGTTCAGGTATATTGTCCCTTCACCTATTGGAGTGTCTATTGTCTTATTTCTTCCTGTTTTTTCATTTTTCATGGCAATCTTCTTAAATTTTTATATTATTTTTTAATAATGAATTGCGCAGTTTCTATAATGCACATAGTCTAATTCAACTCCCAATAATTAATAATTAAAAGAGTAATATTAAAAATAGATGCAAAATTTTGTTGATCAAAAAAATTATTTTGTTATAATATTCTTATAAATCCCGTTCAGATTCATTTGCCGATATCTCTGCATACATTAGGCATTCTACCAATGAAAGAGCTCTTTGAATAGTATTTATATTTTTGAAAATAATTTTGAATATATGATTTTTCTTATTTTAATTTCATTGATTTATAATGGGAGAAATTAAGATTTCTCGCAAGAAATAAATAAACTAAAACATTCTTCTTTATACTGGCTGGGTCATGGACAACCGGGAATCCCTCCATATATTCCGTTTCCTATTTGGCCTTGCGGGAAAACTCCTTCCAGGCTTCTTCAATAATTCCGGCAAGAGGTTTCCCGTATTTATCCACTTCACTTTTGGTGAACAGGCTCTTGATCAATTCTCCGGAAACAGGGTCAATGATAAACACGGCGGGAGGGCCAAGAACCACATACGGCGCACGGGGGGAATCCACACACCCCACGATTTTTGCGGCTTCTTCCGGAACCATCTTGAATTTAAACGTTCCCGGGGAATTTCCCGGCACCTGTTTGGTGTCCACCAGCCAAAATATAAATTTTTTCCCGGCGGCATTTTTGAAATTCGCTGTTTTGATATATTCCCGGGTAAAAATATTACAATGGGAGCACCATGAAGAACCGGTCAGGTAAATCACCAGCGGCAGCTTTTTCTTCATAGCTTCATTACGGAGTTTATCAAAAATGGGGCTGCCCGATTTATTGACTTCAGGTATCCTGTTTTTATTGGCAAACCCGAAAATGGGAGGACGCTGTTGAGCTATGCCGGCCTGGGGGGCGAACAGCCCTGAAACCACAGCGGAACAACATAAAAAAAGGAAAGGCCTCATACGTGTTCCTACTATAGATACTATCCGGGGATAGTCAAACAGCAAGCGTTTCCCGGTTTCCAGGAAAAAAAGAAATGCCCTTTACATGAACCATAGCAGGGCTATTCACTTGCCAAGTCCGAATGAAGCTGTAAGAATCCGCGCCATGAGAAAGCTCCTGATCCGCTCCTGTCTGATTGCCGGGCTGACCTGGACCTATTCCTGCGCCTCCAACAAGGAAACGGCGCCTCAGGCCCCCGCCCCGGTTCCAGCCGTTCAGCCGGAACAAACCGTCCCGGCGGACCATCCCGCTCCCTGGGCGCCCGCTCCGGCGCAACAGGACATTCTTCCGGAGGATGAGAATGAAGAGTCCGCTCCGGGGCCGGCTGTCTTGCCGGGCGATTTCCGCCCCGGACTGCGCACTCCCCGGCTGCCGGAGACCCTGCTGTACGATCTGGACGGCAAGCTGACTACCCCTTCCGCCCCATAATCTTTTCCCACCACCATGACTGCGACCATTCCCAAAGGCTTCCACCCCGAACCTTTTTCTTACCACCAGGAGCTTGAACTGGATATTGACGCCCTCTCCAATGCGGGAGACGGCATCGGCCGCGTGGACGGATGGGTGGTTTTCGTCCCCTTCGCCCTGCCGGGAGACCGTGTCAAAGCCCGCGTCTGGCGTAATGACAAAAATTATTCCTCCGCCGATCTGGTGGAAATAATTAACCCCAGCCCGGACCGCGTGGAACCGGGATGCCGCCTGTTCGGCACCTGCGGAGGATGCCAGTACCAGCATCTTTCCTATGACCGCCAGCTTCTCTGGAAAACCCGGCAGGTAGCGGATCTGCTCCGCTTGCAGGCAGGACTGGAACTGCCCGTCAATCCGGCCATAGCCTCTCCCCGCCAATACCATTACCGCTCCAAGATTACGCCCCACTTTGACAAGCCGAAGGAAGGAGGCAAGCCGGCCATCGGTTTTCTGAAAGCAGGCTCCAGAAGGGACGTCGTGGACGTGCCGCATTGCCCGATTGCCATGGAGTGCATCAATGAAGCCCTGCCCTTGGCACGCAAAAGCGTTTACCAGGCCGCAGCCCGGTTCAAGCGGGGAGCCACCATTCTGCTCCGGGCCTCGGAAGGAACCGTCATCACCAATAACAACGCCGTGGCGTGCGAACGGGTGGGCCATTTGGAGTTCCATTTTCTGGCGGGGGACTTTTTTCAGAATAATCCTTTCATTCTTCCGCTTTTTACGGATTACGTGGCTCAACAGGCGAGTATGGACGGGGAGGAATTCCTGGTGGACGCTTACTGCGGTTCCGGCCTGTTCGCCCTGAGCCTGGCGAAGAAATTTAAAAAAGTGCTGGGCGTGGAAGTCAGTGAGACTTCCGCGGACTGGGCGCGCAGCAATGCGCGCAGCAACGGAATTGAACACGCGGAATTCCTGGCGGCGGACGCCGGGGCCATTTTTGCCCGGGTGGATTTCCCCGCGGAAAAAACCGCTGTGGTGATCGACCCGCCCCGGAAAGGGTGCAGCATGGAATTCCTGACCCAGTTGTTCGCCTTCGGCCCCGGAAAGGTCGTTTACGTTTCCTGCAATCCAGCCACCCAGATACGGGACCTGGCGGAATTCGACAAAGCCGGGTACGCCGTCACCGCCGTCCAGCCCTTTGACCTGTTCCCCCAGACCAAGCATCTGGAATGCGTGGTCACCCTGAAAAAAAATACCTGATTTTTTCCATGCCCAAGCTTTACATCAAAACTTACGGCTGCCAGATGAACGAACGGGACTCCGAGCAGGTGGCCCGCATGTTCGTGCAGAAGGGCTACACCATGACGGACCGCGAGGATGAGGCGGACGTCATCCTGTTCAATTCCTGTTCCATTCGGGAACAGGCGGAACAAAAGGCGCTGGGGAAAATGGGGCTTCTGGCCAAGCAGCAGCGGCACCGTCCGCATGTGGTGTACGGCATGATGGGCTGCATGGCCCAAAGCAAAAAAGAGGAGCTGTTCAAGGAACTGCCGCGGCTGGATCTCGTGGTCGGCACCCAGAAATACCACCGCGTGTTTGAACATGTGGACGGCATTCTGCGCGCGCGCCAGGAACGCCGCATGGACGAGTTGCAAACCGCCTTTTCCGGCACGCATGTGTGCGATGTGGCGGAAGAGGCGGACTCCCAGAACTGCATCCGGGACCACCTGAATCCCGGCGCGCGCTCCACGGCGTATGTCTCCATCATGCAGGGGTGCGAAATGAAGTGCGCCTACTGCATCGTTCCCTACACCCGCGGCGCAGAACGCAGCCGCCCCATCCGGGACGTGGTGGATGAGGTGAAGATGCTGGCGGACGCCGGCGTGAAGGAAGTCACGCTGCTGGGCCAGATCGTCAACCGGTACGGCAGGCAGATGGAAACGGCAGACGGCAAGGGCGGCTTCGTCCAATTGCTGGAAGCCGTGCATGAAGTGGAAGGCATCCGGCGCATCCGCTTCGTCTCCCCGCATCCCATCGGTTTCCGCCAGGATCTGGTGCAGGCGTTCACCTATCTTCCCAAGTTGTGCAGCCATATTCATTTCCCGATGCAGAGCGGCAGCGACCGCATTCTGAAAATGATGCGCAGGCCGTACCGGAATGAAACCTATCTGGACCTTTGCTCCCGGATGAAACAGGCACGCCCGGATTTGTCCATCACCACGGATATCATCGTGGGCTTCCCGGGAGAAACGGAGGAGGATTACCTGCTGACCAGGCAGGCCGTGGAACAGGTCCAGTTTGACAACGCGTTCATTTTCCGCTATTCCCCGCGCCGCGGCACGCCCGCCGCCGTTATGGAGAATCAGATTCCGGAGGAAGTGAAGGAAGCGCGCAACCAGGACCTTCTGGCCGTAGTCAATGAAATAGCCATCCGGAAAAACCGGGATCTGGTAGGCACCGTGCAGGAAGTTCTTCTGGAAGGGCCGTCCAAAACGAATGCGGCGCGCCTCTCCGGCCGGACCTCCCAGAACAAGCCCGTCATGGTGAATGCCGCCCCTGACCTGGCGGGAGAACTCCTTCCCATCCGCATTGAGGAAAGCACGGGATTCACCCTGTACGGCGTTCCATGCCCCTCCAGGGGATGATTCGCACGCCCTTTTCCTCCATCCGCAGATAGAGGGTTCCGGTTTCCCGGAGACGGTACACGGCTGTTCCCTCCGGTACGGGGCATTCATGCTCCGTCGCGAAAATGACTGCGCGGGCGCCTGTAGCCCTGATCCACGCAGCGCTGTTCACCGGATCGCGCGGATGATACCCGATGAGCAATACATCCGCCCGCGGTGTTTTCTCCGCGCGCGCCAGGGAGGAAAACCCGGCATTCCCTATCATCAGGAACCGCCGCCCGCGGCATTCCCATGACAACACCCGGCTCCGGTCCTGACGGATTCCCGTGCGCAACGGAACAGGAAAATCTTCCAGCACAAGTTCATTGCCCGGCCGTAACCTCCATTGCCGGACGGGACATTCCCCGGACTCCGCGCCCCAGTGCCGGATTCCGGGATATTCCTTCTCCAGTTCCTTCTCCCCGGCCCGTTCCACCTTGCCGTTTCCGCAGCACAGCATGCCGCAGGGCCGGATACTGCGCGCCTTCAGTACGGGAAGGAGGGTGTACCGCACCGCATCTTCCGTCCCGCTTCCCACAACCAGTGCGGGATTGGAAATGACTGCGGACCAGGCGTCCTTCTGCAAGGGAACAATCACAGCTTCATTTTCCTCGGAAGGCGGTGCGGAAGAAAGATAACTGTACGGCAGGGAAGCCACTCCCCCGGCTACGGCCAGCATGGCGGACGCCAGCCAGGAAGCGGCCGTATTGCAAACATGCAGCATCCACGGGCACCACGCGAACATCAACCCGGACAGGGAAACGCCCATCAGGGGAAAGACAAGCACGCTCAGGCACAAATTAGTCAAAGGAGCATACAGGTTCCAGGTTCCGAAGTGCCATGCCGTCAGGGGAATGGAGGCCAGCCACGCCCCCACGGAGACAATCAGAACGCCGCGGCATGCTTTTTCCAGCCGCACCAGGAATCTTTCCCGCGCATGGTAAATCCGGGGAGGAATGAACGGGTCCGGCGACCACAGGGGCTTTTCCCGGCTGAGCCATCCCGCCAGGCAGGCAATGACGGCAAAAACGCAGAAAGAAAGCTGGAACCCCGGCTGGAAAACCTGGAGCGGGTTCATCAAGCAGAGGAGGATGAAAGCGAGCGCCAGAATATTGGCCGGATGCCCCTTTCTGCGCAGCACGAACGCCAGAAGCCAGACTGACGCCATGATGAACGCCCGCAGGGCGGAAGCGGACATCCCGGTCACGAACACGTACGCCGCCAGCAACAGGATGCAGGCCAGCCGGGCCGCACGGGGACGCACATGCAGAAGCTTCAGCATACCCAGAACCAGCATGGCGGCCACGCCCACATGCATGCCGCTGACGGCGAATACATGCATGCAGCCGCTTTCCAGAAACTTCGCCATCGTTTCCGGCCTCGCGTCCGTCTTGTCCCCAAGCACGGCGGAAACCATCACCTGCCGGGCCTCATCATCCGGAGGCGCGCCTTCCCTGAGCAGGGAGGCGGCCCTTTCCCGGAGCCGCAGGGAAAAAGCCCGGAAACGGCTGCGCCAGTCTCCGGGCCCGTTCCGGCAGTACTCATCCAGCCGGATTCCGGCGATGATGCCGTGCAGGTATCCCCACCGTTCCCGGTCAAAGATGCCGGGACCGCACGGCGCCTGAAGCGGATACGCCTCTCCTTTAATCCGGTAATGTTCCCCTGCCTCCAGAGGGCAGGCCCCGTCACGGGAGGAAACCGCGTACAGCCACCGGGAACCATCCGGACGAAACAACACGGATTTTCCGGAAACAGCCTCAACGGAGCCTTCCATCACCATGGCTCTCCCCGCTTCCACGGGAACGCCTGCATATTCCCGTTCATACGCGAAAAGATAAATGGCGGCCCACATCGCCAGGGCAGCGGCAAGCAACCTCATGGAGGGCGCGTGTAAAAAACACGGCAGCGCCGCCAGACAGAAACATGGAAGCCAGAACCAAAGGGAAACATCCATGGCCGCGCAAGCGCACAGCAGGGACAAAGCCGGAATCAGCAAGGGAGCAGATGCCGTCATCCGTTCCGGCCAGGGACGCAGCGTACGCCGAACCTCTTCTTCCATGCAGGGAGCACCTTACGGCAGAGCGTCTTCGCCGTCCGGCTCCAGAGGGAGAATGGAAGGCAGCGGAAGAACAACGTTGGCAGGCAGGGGGGCCCTGCGCTGGAGCACTCTGGAAGCCAGGGCCTCGCTCGTCTCATAAGCCCCGCGGAACATTTCCAGTTTGGCGTCCAGATTGTCGATGTAATGCAGGGCCACCGCCTCCGGCGTTTTGGGGAACACGGGGGAGCCGAAGGCAAGTTCCCCGTGATGGGAAGCAATCAGGTGCAGCAGGTGCATGCGCACATCCGGTGAAGGAGGGTCCAGCGTCTTCCAGGAATCCGCCTCCGGAAGGGACATGATGCGCTTCCACAAATTGTTGACCAGTTCAATGCCCAGCGGAATATGGCCCAGCAGTTCCCCGGCCTCCGAATAGGGCATCGTAAAATCCTCCTTCGGGTAGCAGTTTTCCCACAACTTCCCGCAGTCGTGGAACAGGCACCCGGCCAGCAGAAGGTCACGGTTCAGCCCCGGATTCGCCTGGCAGACGGCAGAGGCCGTGCGCATCATCCCCGCCACGTGTTCCACCAGTCCGCCGCGGCGGGCGTGATGGTAGGTGCGGGCGGCGGCGGCGCGCTGGAGGCGTTCCCCGAACTGCTCAATGAATTCAATGCACAGGGCGCGTATGCGCGGATCATTCATGCCCTTGATAAACATGCAGATTTCCTTCAGATCAGCCTCCTGCTTTTTCTTCAAGGTTCCGGAACCGGCCAGAAAGCTTTCCTTTTCCTGTTCGTCCAGCAACCGCACGTCCAGGTCGGAAACCTCCATGCCGAACCCTCCCTTGGCCCATTGGCCGCGCAGGCTCACGAAACTGCGGAGGGGCAGCGAAGCGAGCGTCCGGAACCAGGGTTTATCCTCCCACACCTTCAATCCCATGGTCCCTTCCGCATCGGCAAAAGACACATCCAGATACGGCTTGTTGCCCTTGGTCATCTTCTGCGCGCACTGAGCGATCTGGGCAAAAACTTCCGCTTCAACCTGGCCTTCCGCGGCCAGCTTGCCCAACTCCATGAGGCTGACTTGTTCCATGCGTGCCATCTTGCCCCTCTTCCCTCCATCCGTCAAGAAAACGCGGGAGGACTACGATAATAAAAAAAGGAAACCGCTTATTTTCCCAATACGTCCAGCTCGGCAACGGCAACATGGCTGCCGTAGTCAACCGGGTTACATCCATGATCCATAATCACTATCGTTTTAACTCCCCGTACGTTCCTGCCGGTCTTATTCTTTCCCATCAAGTCATGCAGGCCTTTTAGTCTCTCTTCCTCTCCGCGGCATTGCTAAACTTCCTTTCCATTCCGAACCTACCGCCATGCCATACATCGGATGCCACCTCTCCTCCGCAAAAGGTTATGAAGCCATGGGCCGGGTTGCCCTCTCCATCGGCGCCAATACTTTTCAGTTCTTCACCCGCAATCCGCGGGGGAGCAAAGCCAAAGCTATTGACGAACAGGATATTGCCCGTTTTCTGGAATTAGCGCGGAACAACGGATTCGGAACGCTGCTGGCACACGCCCCCTACACGCTGAACCCCTGTTCCGCAGACCCCGGAGTCGCCCGTTTTGCGGCCCAGGTGCTGAAAGAGGATCTGGAACTCATGGAACATCTGCCGGGAAATCTTTATAACTTCCATCCCGGCTGCCATGTAGGTCAGGGAGCGGAAAAAGGCATTGAACTGGTGGCGGACCAATTAAACGGCGTGCTTTCTCCGGAACAAAAGACCATTGTTCTGCTGGAAACCATGTCCGGCAAGGGAAGCGAAGTCGGCCGGACCTTTGAAGAACTGGCCGCCATTATGGAGCGGGTGGACCTAAAGGACAAGCTGGGCGTATGCCTGGATACCTGCCATGTTTATTCCGCCGGATATGATATCGTCAACAGACTGGATTCCGTACTGGAACACTTCAACGCCGTGCTGGGTCTGGAACGCCTGCGCGCCATCCACCTGAACGACAGCATGACGCCCTTCTCCTCCTTCAAGGACCGCCATGAAACCATCGGCAAGGGTTCCCTGGGAGAACAGGCCTTCATCAACATCATCAACCATCCCGCTCTGCGGGAATTGCCCTTTTTCCTGGAAACGCCCAGGGACGACGCCGGCCACGGCGAAGAAATAACGTGGCTGAAGGAACATTACCTCAACTGACCCTCCGCCAAGGTGTTCCCGTACTGATTGAACTCCATTCTACGGCAACGGGTTCGGCCTGTTCCGACCCTCTTGCCGGAACCGGTATCAAGCAACGTCCCCCCCCGGCCGCCGCGAGGCGGCGCGGGGCTTTTTCATTCTCCGGAGGTAACTGCATCCTTTTCTTTGGAACAAAATATGCCATGCTGGCCTTTTGGATTCCTCCCTGCCGACCAGTTTCCCGTTCCGCGCCATGTCTGCCCGCTTCTTCCTGCCTGCACGCCTTCCGCTATGCGCGGGACTGTTGTACCTGGCGTTGCCCCTACTCCTTTTTCTGCAGGGATGGGTGCATCCGGTCTTTTCCGCGCCGCTTTGCGCCGCACTGGCATACGGGCTGTACGCCTGCGCCCGGCATCTTCCGGCGCAAAGGCTTCCGTTAAGCGGGCGCGGATTGGCCGTGCTGGGTCTCCTCTCCTTCTTCTGCCTGATGCTGGTGCTGTTGTGCGGATTCACGGGCCACTGCCAGCAACACGCGGATTTTATCATCCGCAATGCCGTTTATGAACGCCTTGCAGCAAATTCCTGGCCTCTCGTCACGGAGGACGGACATCATTTCATCTACTACCTGGGCCATTGGCTGCCTCCGGCGCTGGCGGCTTCTTTCTGCCCGGCCTCATGGGCTCCCTGGCTGCTGGCCCTGTGGACCTTCCTTGGACTGGAACTGGCGCTGCTGGCGGCAGCCGTCCGCTGGGGAATACGGAAGACAGCCCGCTGGGCGCTGATCCTCCTCTGCCTCGGCTCTCCGGCAGCAGCGCCGGACTGCCTGGGAATTCCCCTCTCCTCCCTGTTTACGGAATACAATGCCCAGATGGTCCTGTTGATCGGCATGCCCGTCCAGCTCTTCAACACATTCAACCATGCTGTTCCGGCGCTATTGTGCGCCGTATTCGTCCTGACGCGCTCTCTGTCTCCCTCCGGATATTATCTCGCAGGGGCGTTTCTGCTGCCGTCCTCCCCGCTGGGCGCTCTTCTGCTCCTTCCGTATATGGCGTATGAAACCCTGTTCCGCTGCCCGCCGGCACGGCAACCGCTTTCCCGTCTCCGTTCCCTTCTGAGCCAGCCGGTTTTCTGGCTCGCCGCCCTGTGCACGGCCGTCATGACCGTTTTTTACTCCCATTTGGACGGGGGAGGACAGTTCTCCTGCCTGTTTGACGCAAACTATGCGGAAATTTACCACTACGGACAGCAACGGCTTCTGCTCCATCCCGGTTCCGTCAAATACGCCAGCTTCCTGCTGGCCCTGGCCCTGGGAATTCTGCTGCCGGGGGCGCTCCTCTACCCCAAATGCCGGAAAAACCCGTTGTACTACATCACGCTGGGCATGATGGCAGGCAGCCTCTTTTTCCGCACGGGCATCATGAACAACGAACTTCTCTTTAAAGCTCCGGCCGTCCTCTATCCCTTCCTTTCCCTGCTCTTTCTCCGGGCCCTCCGCCGGGGAAGCGTGAAATACCGGACCCTCCTGATTCTCTATCTGGGCTTTTCCGCCCTCCCGAACCTGCAATGCGCCATGGAAAAAGCGGGAACATTCTCCACCCGGCCAGACCTCATGCAAAAACATTGGCAGACGTCCGGCGACATGCCCGGCTGCCCGGAAACTCTCATCCGCCGCCAGTTCATGAAAAAGGACGGCCACCCCCTTCCCTCCTGGCTATTCAAAACCGGAATAACACCGCAATCACGGCGGCAATAATCAGTCCAGGCTGATGCCGAATATATCCGAAAGGGAACCGGCATCCATATCCAGTGCGTCCTCTCCTCCGGGAACGGGTTCCGGAGCCTTCGGAATCAAAACGGAGGCGTCCATTCCGCGCAGGGTAAACAGCAATTCCGGCTGCTTATCCAGCATCACGCCGAAAGCGTACAGGGCTGCGGCCGCATGCTTGCACAAATCCGCCCAATCCGGGCAGGAACAGGAAAAACGCCACTCTTCCGGCGCGGGGAACAGGCCGCCTTCCGGCGCACACAGGATTTCCAGCAGCTCGGAAGACAAATTCCCTTTCAGCAGATCAATCCAGGAACCGATCTGTCCGGCGCACCGTGCGCGCAGCCGGGTAAGCGCCTCTTCATCCGGGGGGCAGGCCTGGATGCGAACCTCATACAAATGTTCACCCATCACCAGCGCGTCAATGCGGCCGGGGAGCGTTTTAAGATCCAGAACACAGCCATAGCGCAGGTAGGTTCTGCCGGGGGCCAGCCGCATCCCGTACACCTCGCACGCGGACAGGCTCTTCATCCATTCTTTCCCCCAGAAACTTTTCGCCAGAGTGCGCCCGGAAGCCGTCACGGGATGCAATTCCACCCCTTTCGCGGCCAGCTCCGCGGCTTTTTTCTCCGCGCGTTTCCGCAAATCCGCCCGTTTCAGAGGCATTTCGTCATCCATGCACACGGCACTATAATAACATATTCACTCCCGTCCACCACAGGGAAAAAACAGCCATGCGCCGTTTCTCTTTTCCCGGCTCCACTCCAGTTTTTCAGGCATGCGGATCTTTCCCAGCTCTACGGAATCTGCTTCTATTACCCATTTCAGGCTTTCAAAACGGAAGCTCCTGGGGCACAACATGGGGGTCATGTGGAAAGGCAGATTTTCTAAACCAACCGCTGATCTGGTTCAACGCTACGGCGAATCCGTCTCCTACGACTGGAGACTGTTCCGCCAGGACATTGCCGGATCCATCGCCCATGCGCGGGCCCAGCTCAAGGCAGGCCTGCTTTCGCAGGAAGAATTCAACGCCATTGAATCCGGCCTGAAAGACATCCTGAAAGACATTGAAGCAGGCAATTTCTCGTGGAGCCGGGAACTGGAGGACGTGCACATGAACATTGAAAGCGAACTCACCCGGCGCATCGGCGCTCCGGGCGCCAAGCTGCATACCGCACGCTCCCGCAATGACCAGGTGGCTACGGACACGCGGCTTTACTGCCGGGCGGAAATTGATGAAATCCTTGGAAAAGTGCGCCATCTGCAGCGGGCCCTGGTCATGAAGGCGAAGGAATACGCGGATGCCATGATGCCGGGCTATACTCACCTGCAACGCGCCCAGCCCGTCACCATGGGCCATCACCTGCTGGCTTACGTGGAAATGCTGGACCGGGATGCGGACCGCCTCAAGGACTGCCGCAGGCGCCTGAACATCTCCCCGCTCGGTTCCGGAGCCATCGCAGGCTCCACCATCTGCCTGGACCGCCACGGAATTGCCGTGGAACTGGGGTTCGACGCAGTTACAGAAAATTCCATGGATGCGATTGCCGACCGGGATTACATCATGGAAATCCTTTTTGACCTGGCCGTGGTCGGAGCCCATCTCTCCCGCATGAGCGAGGACGTCATCCTGTGGTGCACGGCGGAATTCGGCTTCGCATCCTTGTCCGACGCCCATACGACGGGTTCCTCCCTGATGCCCCAGAAGAAAAATCCGGACGTCGCGGAACTCACCCGCGGAAAGACGGGGCGGCTGTACGGCAACCTCACCGCCGTCATGGTGGCCGTCAAAGGGCTTCCCCTGACTTACAACCGCGACCTTCAGGAAGACAAGGAACCCCTGTTCGATTCCATTGACACGGTCAAACTGGCCCTGGACGTCAATGCAGAAATGATAGCCGCCATGACGGTGAACACGGCCCGGGCCCGGGAAGCGGCGTCCGATCCCATGCTGCTGGCCACAGACCTGGCGGATTATCTGGTACGCCGCGGCGTCCCCTTCCGGAAGGCCCATGAGCTGGTCGGGAAGGCAGTCGCCATGAGCATCTCCACGGGCACGCCGCTCAACAAGCTGAGCGATGAACAGTTCGCTTCCATTTCAGATGCATACGGAACAGACGCGCGCGACGTATTTGAATTGACAAAAGCCTTCGCCCAGCGTACCAACCCGGGGGCTCCCAATTCCGACAACACCCGTCGCCGCATCGCCTACTGGGAAGGCATCCTTTCCAAGTAACGCCGCCTGCGGAGGCGGACGGGAACGAAGAGAACCTGCCGTCCGTCTCCGCGGCGCGCTTCCGGGTGCAGGAAGGGGACGCTTCAACCCCGCTGGCGGCGGCATCCACCGCAGCCGGCCAACCATCCCGGCAGCCATGTTCAAACCTGCTCTTCTTCCCTCTCTCAAAACTTATACCAAACAAACCTTTCTGGCGGACCTTTTTGCGGGGCTGACCGTCGGTGTAGTAGCCATCCCGCTGGCCATGGCCTTTGCCATCGCATGCGGGCTTTCCCCAACCCAGGGTCTCATCACCGCCATTGTGGCCGGGTTCCTCATTTCCCTGTTCAGCGGAAGCAAATATCAAATAGGCGGCCCCACCGGCGCCTTCGTGATCATCATCATGGGCGTCCTGGAGCAATACCACGCATCCGGCCTGCTGGTCTGCACATTGATGGCGGGCCTCTTCCTCATCATCTTTGGGTTCTGCCGCATGGGGGCGCTCATCCGCTTTATTCCCTTCCCTGTCACCACAGGGTTCACCTCCGGCATCGCCGTGGTAATCTTTTCCACGCAAATTAAAGACATCTTCGGTCTCACCATCACGGAAAAAATTCCCGGAGAATTCATTGAAAAATGGGCGTGTTACTTCCATTATTTCCACACCATCAACTGGGCCGCGCTGGGGCTGGCCGCCGGCACCGTAATCATTACCATGCTGAGCCGCCGCTTCTGGCCCAGAATACCGGCCATGCTGGTGGGCATGCTGGGCATGACGGCCGTTTCCGTGGCGTTTTCGTTGCCTGTGACAACCATCGGGCAAGCCTTCGGCAGCCTCCCGAACACGCTTCCCCTGCCCTCCCTGCCCAGCATTGACTGGAGCACTCTGGGGGCGCTGACGGCCCCTGCTTTCACCATCGCGCTGCTGGCGGCCATCGAATCCCTGTTAAGCGCCTCCGTGGCGGACGGCATGACCGGAGGACGCCACAAGCCCAACATGGAGCTGATCGCACAAGGCATCGGCAACATCGGCTCCGCCCTGTTCGGCGGCATTCCGGCCACCGGGGCGATTGCCCGCACCGCCACCAACATCAAAGCCGGGGCTAAAAGCCCGGTTTCCGGCATGATTCACGCGCTGACCCTGCTGGCCATTCTGATGGCCTTCGCCCACTATGCCCAGCAGATTCCCCTGGCTGTCCTGGCGGGCATCCTGACGGTAGTGTGCTACAACATGAGTGAAATACACACGTTCAGCCGTCTGCTGAAAGGGCCCAGGCAGGATGCGGCGGTGCTGGTGATCACCTTCCTGCTGACCGTCTTTGTGGACCTCGTCGTAGCCGTGGAAGTGGGCGTGGTGCTGGCCGCCCTGCTCTTCATGGGCCGCATGGCCCAAATCAGCGATGTTTCCGCTATCAAAAACGAATTGCTGGAAAATGATGAGGAAGATGATGAAGGCCGTTCCGCTTCCAAGCTGGACATCCCGGAAGGCGTGGAAGTTTTCGACGTGAAAGGCCCCTTCTTCTTTGGCGCCGTAGAGCAATTCAAAGACCAGGTACTGGAAACGCTGGAGCACGATACCAAGGTGGTTATCCTGCGCATGCGCCTGGTTCCCGCGCTGGACGCCACCGGCCTGAACGTCCTTTCTGACTTTTGCCACCAGTGCCGGGAGCACGGCTCCACCCTGCTGGTCTGCGGCGTGCAGCCCCAGCCTCTGGACGTCATCCGCCACGCGCCCTTTTACCGGGAGCTGAAACGCTACAATATCTGCGAGAATATTGACGCCGCCCTGAACCGGGCCCGCAAAATCATTGACGGCCCCGCGCCCAAACACCTGTAACGGGTGAGGTTGCCCCTGTTGCAAACCGCCAGAAATAACAATCTTGGGGAAAAATGGGGGAAAGCCTCCTGCATTCCCTCATCCGGTTCATCTCCGGGATCAGGCGGCGGCGCAATACGGCCTGTTAACTCTTATTGGGGTCATTCCGGCAAAGTGGAATGTCCCCACATGCTCATGAAAAGCGGAAACGCGCAGCGCTCCGAACCGGCTCCGTCAGCCGGGAAAGAGGAACCTGCTGAGCTGCGCGGCTGAATACTCCAATACGGCCCGGATAAGTCCCGTTAACAATCTGCCGCCTGCTCCTCATAGCGGGAAAGAAGAAAGTCCAGGTCTTCCAGCAGAGACTGGCAGGAACGGTCCCAGCGCTTCCTGCCCCGGAGAGCCATCACGCATTCCTTCCTGCCTGTGAAGCAATACCTGGTAATGCCGTGCCCCCGCAATTCCTCCACCTGCTTTTTCAGCTCGCAGGCGAAAAACAGCCAGAACGGCACGCTGCGGGCAATCTCCGCGACGCAGACCGTCATGGGCGGCGTCTCCTCCCTAAGCTCCCTTGCAAGGTGCTCCAGGCCCACTTCCGTGAGCATGCGGCGCAGGCGCGCATACAGCTCAGACACCTTCATGACGGACAAATCGCACTCATGCTCCAGATAATAGCGCACGGAGGCCAGCAGATCTTCCTTGAACGGCAGGGTTGTCCCGGCGCGCCGGGCGGCATGCTCCAGGGCATCCGCCAGCCATTGCTCCCCGTACTCGGTAATCAGGCAATCACCAAGCTTGAGCAGCGGTCTGTTGTTTCGGAAGCCAATCATGGAACAGGGAACTTCAAAGAATGGGAAGCTTGCGCTGCAGGGGATCTATGAGCGTCTGGTGGCGCATCTGCGTGATCTCCTGAATAAATTCCTCCACATTGGAAAACTGGCGGTACACGGACACATAGCGGATGTACGCCACAGGATCAATGGCGTACAATTTTTCAATCACCTTCTTGCCTATTTCGCTGGAAGGAACTTCGCGTAAATGGTCACGGTGCAATTCGGAAATGATCTCTTCCACGGCGCGGTCCAGGCGGTCCATGCTGACGGGCCTTTTTTCACACGCTTTTACCAGGCCGCGTAAAATCTTTTCACGATTCAGGGCTTCTCTCAGATTATCCCTTTTGACTACGCGCAACTCCGTGCGTTCAATCTGCTCATAGGTCGTATAACGGTAATCGCACCTCAGGCAGACGCGGCGGCGGCGGATGGTCGTCCCGTCTTTAGACATACGGGAATCAATGACTTTATCTTCCAAATGACCGCACTGAACGCATCTCATGGCGCGACCATACTACCACATAACGCATCCATAAAGGAAAAAGTACGCCAAATATAGTACAGTAGACTTAATGATCAATATTCCCCAACCAGAATTGCCTGTGAATAAACCGGGGCAAAAATGCCGCCGTTTACGCCTCTGCTCGGATTTCCGGCCGGACCTCCCCTGTGAATAAGCAAAAAACCCACACAAACCCTCCGGAGAAAAAACGCATTTTTTACTCCGCCCTCCGCTGAAAAAAGTCCGGCACGCAATTACGGATTCACCGTGCCGCCCTGATTAACAACACTGCCCGCAACAGGTCTGGAGCCATTCAGATTCAGTACAGCTCCCTGCTTGACGAGGATTTTGCCCAAATTCACGGCCTTCCCTTCCATGCCCTTCAGAGTCATTTCCACCTTTCCGGACAACGTCCAGGAACATTTCAGGGCAGAGGGCAGCACCTGTTCCAATACGACGCGGGCCGCTTCCGCCGTTTCTCCGCCGCCTTCCGCACGGGCCACATGCACCTCCGCCTGGCCGGACAAACGGACAGGCATGGTTTTTTCCTGAACCAGCGAGGGCTTAATCTCCACGGCAGAACCGCCCGGAATATTCCAGGACTGCCGGCCCGCCAGTTGTACATTTGCCCTCAACTGCAAATTTTTTCCTTCCGCCAGACGAATGCCTCCCGGGCCGATTACCAAACGGTCTCCGGACCCTCCCTTGCTCCGGACAATAACGGTATTGACGGCCGGATCTTCCACACGAATTCCAAACAATTTCACCACTCCCGACACCAGGCTGGGTTTTACGGAAGAAGCCACGTTCCACACGCACACGTTCTTCCCCGGCATTTTCCGGTTCATCCACGCGTCCGGAGAACTCAGAGGAAGATCATAACGGCCGCTGCGTACGGAGCCGGCATCCTTCCCGGCCAACCGGGCGGCTTCATAAGCAAAACGGGCTCCTATGCAAATCTGGGACTGGCCGTTGTAATGCACTCCCATCTGATCCCCCACGGTCAGCTTGGGAAGATCGCGGGTAGGAGCATAGCCCAGAGATGGGCGGGATTCTGCCAGATCCTTCATCACCTGCCGGGTTGTTTTTCCCTGAACTTCCGTGTCGCGCCCTTCCAGGCCTCCGGTAAGGTTGCCCGTTTCCGGATCAGACTCATTCTTTCCGGCCCAATTGGCATTTTCTCCAACAACGGCTTTCTGCGCGGCCAGTGCGGACGTATCCCCATACGGTTTCAGATCTGCCGCCAGATTGCCCAGAAGCTCCAGAAAACGGGAGGCGCTCTCCGGAACGGAAGCGCCGCCATTGCTTTCCCCCTGCAAATACAGAAGTCCGGCAAACTCCACTTTGGAATACTTGGACCTGTCCACACCCGCACAGGCATTTTTGACGGCCTGCACCAGCGTTCTGTAAGCCTGGCCGTTTTTCCGCCAATGGGAATTGTCGCCGCCGTCCCGGGAAGCTTTTACGACCGCAACGTCCGCGTCCTTAAACCAACCATTCTTCTCCAGAGTAAAAGCAAACCCGTATTCCGGCCCCATGCATAAATTGCCGTTATAACGCGGCATAGCAGGCCTTACCTGTTCCCAGGATGTGGAAGCGCCGGGAAACACGCCTTCCCTTTGCCCAAAATTTTCATGCCAGTACAGTGTTTCCTTCGGTTCATACTTTTTTAACAACTCCGGAGCGGCAGGGCTGCCCTTCACCGCTCCCAGGGAATTGGATTGGCCCGTCAGCAAAAAAATCTTCAATTCTTTTGCAGAACACACGGAAGAAAAGCACAGAAGGAATAAAAAGGATAGAAAACGAATCATTTGAGTTGCATTTGCCCAAGAGCGACTATAGCTGCGGGAATTTTCTTTTTCAACCGTCAACTATCACCCGTAAGAGAATGAATAAAGAGATGAGGGAAAAAACCAGTAATCTTAAAAGTCCCATTCAAGGTTTCCGAGGAATCATTAAGAAAAAGAACCCCCGGAAGAATCATTTTCTTCCGGGGGTGCGTCAAATAATATTCTGAATGATCATGGTGCAGAGGCACATGGGTAGCGTTCCCGCTCCCCTTTCCCGCCTCTATCGGATCAGGCTTCCTGCCTTCTGCGCCTCCGCATGGCCAGTCCCGCCAAGCCCAGCAGGCTCAGGGAAGCCGTCGCCGGTTCCGGAACCAGATACGCAGACATGGAAAGATTGGAAATAGCAGGCACGGCAGAAGAGTTGGGACCGTCCAATTGGAGAAGCACTTTATCAATGGAGACGCTATCACCCAACTCTATACTTCCCGTACCACCATTTGCTGACAAATCCAGCACAAATTGGCCATCTTTCCAGGAGATGCCTCCGGAAATGGTAACGGTTTCATTAGAACCTATCGTGGTTAAAGAGCTCGAAGGTGATACAAAACTGCCATTTGCATCCCATGCGCCTTGGAAAGAGTAAGCCCTGGCGGAAACATTGTCTGACGTGCCATAACCAATTGTTCCGTTATAGGCGCTCGTTCCCAGGCAGACAGCCGTTTCCGAACCTACAAACGACACCATGGCGGCAGCATTTGTAGTTCCATTAGTGGTAATATCAAAAGAAAATGTAAATGTATCCTGTTCATTTGCCAGCAGGATACCTTCACTCAGCGTGGTGACGGCAGCGGCCTGTCCCCAGTTAGAAGAAGGGCAGGAAGCTGTTCCATTAGCTATTTGAATCGTATTGCGGCCACTTCTCCCTACAGACAACTCCCATCCATCCGAAGATTGCAACAATGCATCATAAGTAAGGGTAGTGTCGCCTAACGCAGCTCCGGCAGCAGCTATAGTTCCAAGAATAGAAAAAAACACTCTAGTCATGACGCATGACGAATAGCGGTTTTTGAATCCGGTTGTTTCTGTCCACAGGATGCAATAGATAGCGTATAAGAGTTTTCTATTATTCTTTAAGTGCGTTTCACTTCGCAGAAGAACTCCTATTTTCTCTGTCTGAAACTGTTAATATTTCTCTCTTTCAAAAAATTAGCTCGACAGCGGATTCAAAAACCGACCTCATTTCTTCATTGTCCACGATATATTCCCGATGAATATCGGCAACCTCCGTTCCCACATAAAAACAACGAGCCAAGAGAAGCGAACAGGCCCCGCGAGTCTGGAGACTGGCGGGGCCTGATGGGAAAAAAT
>ERZ777306.650-NODE-650-length-67376-cov-5.675168_pt1 | contig 67376 bp, 51 predicted proteins | sample MGYA00374966_ERZ777306 | MGnify/ENA primary metagenome ERZ777306 (study PRJEB29329, sample SAMN06343882) | mouse gut metagenome | isolation source: Mouse cecum | place: Austria: Vienna | collected 2014-11-15 ...
GGCCGCGCAGGGCGTAAAAGCCGCCGCTGAAGGGCTGGATCAGCGATGTGGCGTGAAGCTTCCCCGAGCGCAGGGGGTGTACGCCGCCCCAGCGAACCAGGGCGAAGCGATATTCCTGACCCAGCCAGCATCGGGCGTTATCCTCCCGGCTGTAAGGCAGGTCGCAGGCGATGGCGGGCAGGATGGCGGCAGCGTGGGCGATATATTCCTCATCCAGGGCAGCCTTGAGACGGGTCAGGGTCTGCTTCATCTGGTTGATGCTGACCGGCTTGAGCATGTAGTCGTCCACCGATGCCTGAATGGCGCCTTGGGCGTATTCAAACTCCGCGTAGCCGCTGATGATAATCATATGAATGTACGGCTGAAGGCTCCTGGCCAGCTTCGCCAGCTCAATGCCGTTCATTCGCTGCATGCTGATGTCGGTAATCATGACGTCCACGGCGTGATTCCGCAGGTGTTCCGCGGCCTTTTCCCCGCTGGAGCAGGTGGCCTGCACCTCAAAGTCCGGGACATATTTTTCGATAATGCTCTGTACAAAGCGCAGCGCGGGCATCTCGTCATCCACAAGCAGCACCTGGTATGCCACGGGTATCACGCCTTTCATTTAAGGTGTGGAAACAAGCAGCATTATACCATAAAGGGCAATAAAAGAAAAATGCTGTACCGAATTTTCTTGACCAATGTGCTGGATTTTCCAAACCTTGTGAAGTGTGCTCGTTTTTTTCCCCTTGGTGTGCAGAATACTCCAAAGCAGGGCGGCGGCATCGGCCTTATAATAAACATGACAAAAGGGGGTGCAGCCGCCCCGAAAAGAAAGGATGATTCTGCATGAGAAAACTGTCCTGGTTACTGGCTGTGGTCATGTTGTTTGGCTGCGTTGGTTCTGCGATGGCAGAGCAGCAGTATTTCAACGGCAACACCACGACCCAATTGGTCGACCCGACCACCTTCAACAAACCTTATACGGTGAACGAAACCATCGTTGAGGCGGATGAAACCACCGGTCAGGTTCGCCTGGAGGCTCATATTAAGGACATTCTGGAAGTGGACGGCCTGAAGTTCAAGGATCTAAACGCCAACGGCCAGCTGGACGCCTATGAAGACTGGCGCCTGAGCAGCCAGGAGCGTGCGGAAAACCTGCTGTCCCTGATGAATGAGGATGAGAAGATCGGCCTGCTGTGGCACGCTTCCACCGGCGGCACCTTCACCTCCATGTATCCCTACACCGAAGAGTGGCTCTACTCCAACGAGCCCACTTACACCGATCAGGATGGCGCCACCTATGTTCCGATGTATCACTCCATCATTTCGGACAATGTGACCACCTACCTGCACAACGTGAACGGTACGCCGGACACGCTGATCTATGAGAACAACGCGTTCCAGGAGATCGCTGAGTCCGCCCGCCTGGGCGTTCCGGTCGTCCTGTCCTGCGACCGCAGCTACAATACCTGGGCTGGCATGGTGAACATGCCCAACTACGCCTTCGGTATTGCCCATGACGAAGAATTGCTGTATAATATGGTTGCCCAGTATGCCGCTGAGGAGCGTGCCATCGGCTTCCATGTTCCCTTCCATTCCTACGGCGTTGAAATCGGTTCCTGGTACGGCGACGATGTGAACTACATCGCCAAGATGGTCGGTATTGAGACCAAGGCCTATCAGGAGAACGGTGTGAATGCCTGCACCAAGCACTTCATGGCCCGCGGCGGCCGTTCCTCCTATGCCGGCGCCAAGAGCCCCGCGAACCTGCTGGATTCCTGGCTGGTTGGCTGGAAGAGCGCTGTGATTGACAACGGTTCCGGCTGGATTATGCTCAACAACGGCTCCATGCTCAACGGCTGCAACGTGTGCTATGACTCCGAGTCCATGGCCGTGCTGCGTGAGCAGCTGGGCTATGACGGCTGCGTCGTCACCGACTGGCCCATGTGGATGCAGGTTCCCTCCGCTTCCGGCGTGACGCCCGAGGGTCTGGATCTGTCCACCGCTACCCTGGCTCAGCTCTACGCCACGATCTTCAACGCCGACGTGGATCAGGTTGGCTGCTTCTTCATGGTTGAGGACGACGTCGCCATCGACTATGACGCTGTGACTGCCAAGTATCCGGGCATGATGCAGCCTATGTGGCCCAATGAAGTGAAGGCCGCCGTGGAGCAGGGCATCCTGACCTGGGAGACCCTGGAAAAGCACTGCATCCGTGTGCTGCGCAACAAGTTTGATCTGGGCCTGTTTGAAGATCCCTACGCCAACCTCGACCAGGCGCTGGAGCTGTGTGCCAGCGATGAGTACAAGGCTGAGGCCTTTGCGCTCAACACCATCGAGGATGTGTATCGTGCCCGCACCGACGAGATGAACGAAATGGACATTCGTCTGCAGACCGAATCCACCGTGCTGGTGAAGAACGACAACGACACGCTGCCCCTGAACAAGGACGCGAAGGTCTATGTGGTCGGCTCTTCCAAGGATGTTGTGGATAGCGACATCGCCGCCATCGGTGCGTATGCCACCGTGGTGGACGACATCGAGGCCTGCGACGTGGTGGTTGCTCATGTGACCGCTATGGACGACTCCACCGAAATGTTCATTGAAGACGCCAACGACGAGGGCAAGCTGATGGTTCTGCTCTATGACGGCGGCGTGTCCAACGAGCCCAATGCCTGGGCCATTGAAAACAGCGACGCCGTGCTGTTCATGACCTATGACTGCACGCCTGACCATGGCTCTTCCATGGGTAACTTCTATCACAAGACCCTGCCCTCTGTGATTGCCGACATGCTCTATGGCGAGAAGCAGCCCACCGGCTCCCTCGTGTTCGAGCTGGCTCGCAACACGGATGATGCCACGGTTGACTGGGGCGAGCTGCAGTTCGATACCGGCGTTTCCATGGAAACCCGCCTGTATATGGCTGCCACCGTCCGCAACAACCCCACCTTCGAGCTGCCCACCAACCTGGGCGACGTTGTGGCTCCTGTCGGTTTCGGCATGCGCTATGGCGAGAAGGCTGACATCGTGATCGATTCTCTGGTAACCGATCAGCTTGCTCAGGAAGTTACCACCGAGTCCAACGGCTCCACCAGGACTTCCGTCAACGCTGTGAACAAGACTGTGAAGTCCGGTGAATTCGCCACCCTGTACATGATCGCGGAGAACAAGGGCGCCGACGGCAGCACCGTGGTCGAGGTGAAGGAAGGCGAAACCGTGCTGGCCAGCAAGTACATCAGCGTGGAAGGCGGTTCCTTCATCGTCGTGACGATCGAAGTGCCGCTGGAGGGCGCCGGTGAGCATGTGCTGGATGTGAACGGCAATACCGTAACCGTGACTGTGGCTGAGTAATCAGCCTGTCAAGGCGGGGTGCGGGTGATGCCGTACCCCGCTGTTCCACTATCTTTATCCCTGCTTCCGTCCCGATCACCTGACGGGAAATCACGACAAGAAAGGCGGTATCACAGTGAAATTCAAGAACCTTTTTGCCGGCGCTCTGGCCTCTGCCATGCTGCTGTCCGGCGCTTCCGCCCTGGCGGAGGAGCGGCCCAACATTGTCTGCCACAAGGCCGACGCCATCACCATCGACGGCAGCCTGGAGGATTGGAACCTGGATTCTCCTGCCGTGGTGAAGGATGCTGCCCAGGTCATCCGTGACCTGAGCTTCTGGCAAGGCGAAAACGACTGCTCCATGAAGGTTTACGCGGCCTATGACGCCGAAAACCTCTACCTGGCCTTCGACATCACGGAGGACACCCCCTACGGCGCTATCGAAATGCTGCCCATCGACGGTGAGGATAACCTGAAGGTTTACATCTCCACCGACCCTGCGGCGGATCCTGCCCGCACGGCCTATGGCACCAACGATTTCCTGGTGTACCTCATCATGGACGAGGGCTACTGGGATACCGCCATTGACCGTTCCATGGTGGAGAAGGATCTGCGCCAGCGCTTCGTCAGCGCGGGCATGGACGGCGGCGAGAGCGTTATCGAGGGCTATGTCTGCGGGACGCAGATGACGACCACCGGCTTCATCTTTGAGTGCGCCATTCCGTGGGCGACCTTCTCCAACAAGAACATCCCCGTGTACACGCCTGCCTCCGGCGATACGCTGTCTGTCAACTTCGCCATCACCGACATCAGCTATCCCTGCCCCGGCACCGAGTACATTCCCCAGATGGCCTGGAGCGGCACCTCTGCCATCAACACCAACCCCAGCGAGTGGGGCAGCATGACGCTCGAATAAGCGTTTGCCAAAGCGGCAAGCCACTTTGACAAGGGGGCTTTGCCCCATTTCATCGCAGGGCTTCCCTGGTCGCCGTTGGCTCCCGGCCGGGAAGTCCTGCAAGGAAGCTTTTTCTAACGGAAAAGCGAGGGAATCGCTGCGCAGAGGCGTTGCCTCGTTTTCATGCCCGAAGGGGCTGGCCGATTCCCGATGAAAAGCCGAAGGGCCTTCGGGCCCTCCGGCGCCACCCGTGGCTTTTTCGACAGTCTGAGCGGAGCCGTCAAACGCGGCTCCGCTCTTCTCATGGCGCATCTTTCGTGACGCTTCTTATGAGGTGAAGGGATATGAGGAAATGGTTCCTGCTCCTGTGGCTGTGCCTGCTGGTGGTTTGTGCGGGCACGGCGATGGCTGACACGCTGCCTGTATCGCCCGAGGGCATGAGCCTCACCGTTGCTCTGGCCCTGGCCAAGGACGGCGATGTGATCGAACTGGCGGACGGCGTCTATGGCGAACCCGCGGAGGTCTTTCCTCTGACGGTCACCAGCGCCGTTACTCTTCAGGCGGCCCAGGGCGCCAAGCCGGTCATTGACGCCCCGCCGTTTGTGTCCGCCATTCGGGTGGAGGCTGACGGCGCCGCCTTCCGCGGGCTGGACATCCGTTTCCGGCGGCATGGGTTCTATGTCATTGGTCATGATACGGTGATTGAGAACTGCGCCATCACCCTTGCGGAGGACAAATGGCGGACGTCCTCCTGCGGCGTCTGGCTGGGAGGCGTGTACCGGGCGCGCATCGTCGGCTGCACGCTGACGGAATGTTCCCTGGCGCTGGCGGGACCGCCGCTGTCCGAGCGCAGCCAGGGGCTGCCGGTGCTGACAGGCATGTTCGAGGTGGGCGAGGAGCTGGAATTCTTTACGACTCACACCATCGAGAACTGCAGCGTGAACGGGAAGCCTCTGTTTTACGCGGTCAACCAGGAGGCTGTCGCCGCCCCTGCCGACGCGGGACAGATCATCATCGCGAACTGCGGCCAGGCCGTCGTGGAGGGCGCGGATGTATCCCATGGCAGCATGGGGATGGAGATCGTCTACTGCCAGGATGTGCGGGTGACGCGCTGCCAGGCGGACGACTGCGGCATTTTCGGCATTTACCTGGCCAAGAATGAGGGCGGCACGGTGTACCGATGCAGCACCCGGGGCACCAATCACGGCATCGATATCCGCGCGTCCAAGCGCATCGAGACCATCGAATGCACTGCTACGGCCTGTGATCAGGGCATCTTCTACTCCCTTGTGCAGGACGGACTGGTAAGGGACTGTACGGTGAGTGAGACGGGCCAGGGCTACTTCTTCGCGGCGGGCAGCGGAAGCCACATCGACCGCTGTAAGGTCATCAACTGCGAAAACGGCTTTAACATCCAGAAAGAGCATGATATGCTCATCACCGGCTGCACCCTGATCGGCAATACCATCTGCGCCGCCAGATTGGACGGCTCGCCCACCATCTTCTCCGGCAACACCCTCAGCGACAACTGGGTTGCCGTGATGGCCTACGGCGACGTGCCGTTTGTTCTGACAGACAACGTGGTAGACAACAGCGGCGCCTGCGGCATTTACCTGCGGGACATTGCCTTCAGCCGCATCAGCGGCAACAGCGTCACAGGCAGTCAGCAAGACCGTGTGCAGATCATCGGAGAGATGTCCGGCACACGGCTGGAGGACTTGCTGGAGGGCGAGGGGGGGCAGCCGTAATACGGGGTTCCCGCGGCGCGATACCGGGCAGAGACCTTCCTTTTCTCCTTGGGAAGGTAAACGGTATCGCACCCTTTTTTAGTCCGGCTGTTCGATGGTCAGGCGGACAACCGCGCCGTCATCGTTCATCAGCGCCATATGCACGGCGCCCTTGCTGTAATAGTGCAGGCGCAGGCAGGTATTCAGCAGGCCGATGTGCCCTTCGCTTTCCGGCATGGCGGTATCGTGCCGCTCGATCTGCTCAATGGCCTGCTGAAGCTTCTGGAGAGTATCCGGCGCGAAGCCGCAGCCGTTGTCCCGGATTTCCAGACAGAGCTGCCGGCCCTCAATTGTTCCTTTTATGGCGATGCGCCGCATATGATGGCTTCCCCGGTCAAAGCCGTGGACGATGGCGTTTTCCACTAGCGGCTGAAGCGTCAGCTTGGGCACCACATAGTCTCGCATGCTGTCGGGCACGTCGATGGCGTAGACCAGGTGCTCCTCGTAGCGGGCCTTGAGGAGCAGCAGATAGTTGGTGACGTGCTCCAGGTCCTCGCCCAGGGTGGCGGTTTCGGCGTGGGTATCGGTGGAATATCGCAGCATTTGGGCAAACTGGCTGCACATGTCGATGATGTCCTCATTGCCGCTCTCCATGCCCTTGGCGGCGATGATGTTCAGCGTGTTGTATACAAAGTGCGGATTGATCTGCGCCTGCAGGGCGGCCAGATGAGAGCGCAGACTGCTCTCCCGCAGGGACATCTCGTTCCGGGAGGCGTCGTGCAGGGCCAGCAGCAGCTGATTGAAGCTGGTTTCCAACTCATAAATTTCCTTGTTTCTGGCCGTCGTGACCATGGCGCTGAGGGGCGATGTATCGCTTTGGAGCATCAGATGCTCCACCGGCAGGTCACGAACGCGCTTGTTCAGTCGGCGGATGGCGTAGGTCAGGCTCAGGGAAACCACGATGATGACCACGATGGCCGCCGCCGTCAGCAGCAGGGAGGAACCGAAAAAGCGGAGGGAAATGCCTATGACGCTGGCCTGCCGAACCACGGCGTCCTCAGCAAGATAGAAATCCAGCCCCAGCCAGCGGCTCTGGGCATGGTAGACGTTGCGCTCCAGGCCGGTGGGATCGGTGTAGGACTGGAATTGATCCAGGGGTATGTCATCGTAAACGGCTTCGTCCTCCGGTGTGGCGTAGAGGATGCTGCCGTCGCTGAACATGACGCGGATCATAACGTCGCTGTTGTCGGTGAGCAGCAGCTGATTCAGCTCGGCAATGTTGGCTGCTACCTCAATATAGCCGATTTGCTCCCCGTGCCAGGTCAGCGCGTGAACGGCGCTGAATACGGTCACGTTCTTCGACACGCTGAAGTAGTCCTTGTGCGGCCCGATGAGATGGCGGCGGTAGGGAGCGCTGCGCACGGCCTTGAGGTACGGGATGCCCGCGATCATCTCCATGGATTCGTCCGACAGGCTCACAATGGAGTCATTGCGGTCGATATGGTTGGAGATAAAAAAGCCGTTTTCGGAAAACAGGCTGACGCGGTAGAAGCTGTCCGCGATGGGGGAATGATACAGCGCCTGAAAGATTTTGTTCTGGTCGGCCAGCAGGCCGGTCTCGTCCTCATGGGTGGCCACCCGATAAAAGGCTTCCATAAAGGTCGTGTCGGAGGTCAGATCCTCAATAGCCAGATCCATGGTGCTGACGTACTGCTCCACGTTGCGCAGCATGTTCGTGGCCATGTTTCGATAACGGCTGGCGGAGAAAGCGTCGGCGCCGCTGATGTTGACCTGGGTGAGGTAAAAGGTGTTGATGGTTACAATCAGGAAAAACATGACCGAGAAGATCAGGATCATCTTGGTGCTCAGCTTCATGTCCGGGCACCTCCTTTGCAGATGGGTTGGGCCGAAAAACGGCTTCATTATAACATATTCATTTCCGAAGAAGAAGAACGATGCCGGTTTTTCCACAAAATTGTGTCGGATATTCCCAGCGGGGCGTTGCAGTCATGGATTTTCCGCTCCTTGTTCGGATTTTTCCAGAGCATGAAGCGGCCGGATATTCTATAATGACAATGCAAGCCAAGGAACGGTTCAGCAAAACGCGGCGTCAATGGCGCGCCACAGTCACAAGGAGGAAAACGTATGAGACATGGTATGGTTCGCAAATTCTGGATGGTAATGCTGGCAGTGGTGATGTCATTGAGCCTGTGCTCCAGCGCGATGGCGTACGGCAGCCACAGCATTGAGGCCGCGAAGGTGACGGGTGAAATCACCATTGACGGCGACCTGAGCGACTGGGATACCTCTTCCCCCATGACCGCCAACACCATGGGGCAGGTCGTTCGCGACCCCGGCCAGTGGACGGACGACAAGGACTGCGCCTTTGACGTGTATGTGATGTGGACGGAGGAGAATCTCTACCTGGCCGCCAAGGTCATGGATGACACCCCCTTCATGTACCGTGAGGGCTTCCCCCCGGATATGGCTGACTCCCTGGTGGTGTTCCTCTCCACTGACCCCAACGCCGATCCTGACCGGACGGAGTACACGGCCACGGACTTCCGCTACACCCAGATCATTGACGATTACGACTACTGCAACGGCATCGACCGTGAAATGATCGCTGACAACGCCGGCTTTGAGAGCATGGGCGAGGACGGCGACGAGCAGGTGCTGGAAGGCTTCGAGTGCGCCATCCAGGAGATTGAGGGCGGCTACACCTTCGAGTGCGTGATTCCCTGGAGCAACTTCTCCAACGAGAACATCCCCCAGCTGAAGCCGGAGAACGGCATGACCATCGGCTTTGAGGTGGGCATGTTCGACCTGGACTTCCCCTGCCCCGGCGTGGCGACGGTGCGTATGCAGGCCTCCGGCAGCGAGGAAGTGGACGCCAATCCTTCTCTGTGGGGCACGCTGACCTTTGTGGAAAAGTAAGCAAGGAGGGTAACCAAGCATGAAGATGAAGAAAGCGGCGGCGCTGGTTCTGGCCGGCGTCATGACCCTGGCGGCTATTCCCTCCGCGCTGGCGGCGAAGAACGCCAAGCTGAACGCGGACGATATGGACGTGCCCGCCATCATCGAGGATACCGGCGCTCAGGGTACGGCCAATGTGTACCACTGGTGGACGGCCGGCGGCGAAAAGGACGCCATCGAGTCCATCATTGCGGGCTTCTCCGGCACTTATAGCAGCATCAACGCCAAGTCCAACGCCATTCCCGGCGGCGCCGGCGGCGCGATGGTCATGAAGGTCAAGGTGCTTCAGCAGGCGGGCAAGTCCCCCGAGACCTTCCAGGCCCATCCCGGCCAGGAGATCGAGCCCTATCTGGCTTCCGATATGCTGCTTGATCTGGGCAAGGTCTGGACGTACGCCAATGTGAGCGAGCGCCTGCTGCCCGGTCTGGAGGCACTGTGCACCGCTTCCGATGGCAAGCAGCACATCGTGCCTGTGGGCATTCACAAGACCAACGTGATCTATTACAACAAGCATGTGTTCGAGCAGTACGGCGTGGCCGTCCCGGATCATGAGAACATCACCTGGGACGAGTTCTGGGCCATCTGCGATCAGCTGGCCGCCGCCATGCCGGACGGCTACTACCCCATCGACCTGGGCGACCGCAAGGGCTGGCCTGCCTGCCAGGTGTTTGAGAACATCATGATCGGCACCGACCCGCAGCTCTATCAGGACTTCATCAACGGCAAGGCCACCGAGGCCCAGGTGCAGACGGTGCTGGACACCTACAAGAAGCTGCTGACCTATGTGGCTCCCGATCATTCCTCCCGCGATTGGTACGAGACCTCCGGCCAGGTGGTGGCGGGCCAGTACGCCATGCAGATCATGGGCAGCTGGATGCAGCCGCTGATGACCAGCATGGGCCAGGTGTACGGCCAGGATTACGGCGTGTTCACCTTCCCCGGCACCGACGGCTACTTCGGCCTGAACGTGGACGGCTTCGTGGTGTCCAACGACTCGGCTGATGTGCAGGCGGGCGTCCGCTGGGCTTATAACGTTACGACCACGGATGTGCAGGTGGCCTTCTCCCAGCTCAAGGAGTGCATCTCTCCCTACACCGATACTCCCGAATCCGCCTACTGCGAGCGCACCCTGCTGGATAAGCAGGAACTGACCGCTGAGACCACCAAGACCTATCCCAGCTTCACCCACGGCACGGCCCTGCCCTGGTCCGCCTCCACGGATCTGCAGACCCGCATTCAGGATTTTGCTGTCGCTTCTGATCCCGATACCGCTCGTTACGCGCATAATATCGTCGTGGCTCTGCAGGAGTCCGGCCTGGAAGGAGATTGGAACATTGTTGACTAATCGTTTGTTCAAGCGCGGCGCTTCTCTGGCCGCCGCCCTGGCCCTGGGCATGACCATGATGCCCGCTTCCCTGGCCGCCGCGGAGGACGTGCAGTACGTCCATGTGGAAGCCACCGATACCCAGCGTGAGCTGATGGCCGTCAGCAAGCAGATTATTGAGGTGGACGGCCTGAAGTTCAAGGATCTGAACGCCAACGGCACCCTGGACGTTTACGAGGACTGGCGAGTGGACGCCGATACCCGTACCGCCGATCTGCTCTCGCAGATGACCATCCGTGAGCGCATCGCGCAGATGCAGCACCCCACCTTCACCCCCAAGGATAACGGCAAGTATCCCAGCTATCTGCAGAAGTGGATGGCCACCGAGAACATCGGCATGGTGCTGGTGCGTGAGTTCAACGTGGCGGACAGCGCCGCTACCGCCGCCACCACCATGAACAAGGTGCAGGAGTGGTGCGAGGAGTCCCGCCTGGGCGTGCCCGTGGTGGTCTCCATGGACTCGGTGCATGGCGCTTCCTACGTCAACGGCGCCACGGTCACCGGCCACAACCTCTCTCAGGCCGCGACCCGTGACGAAGACCTGGTGACCCGTCTGGCTGAGATTCAGCGCAACGAGCTGATGGCTATGGGCGTCCGCATGACCCTGTCCCCCGAAGCCGACATCGCCTCCGAACCCCGCTGGGGCCGCGTGATGGAGACCTTCGGCGAGGATCCCGAGCTGGTGACGCAGATGATTCGCGCCCAGATTGTGGCCTATCAGAACGGCAGCGAAGGCCTTAACGACGGCGGCATCATCGCCTGCATCAAGCACTTCCCCGGCGCCGGCCCCCAGATGGACGGCCTGGATCAGGCGCCCATCGTGTCCACCGAGGAATCCCTGCAGACCCACCTGAAGCCCTACTACGCGGCGCTTGAGGTGAACGTCGGCTCCGTGATGCCCTATTACAGCATTCCCCTGGTGCTGGATACCACCGCCGCCCTGGGTTCCCGCGCGACGCTGCAGGATCTCCTGCGCAACGGCATGGGCTTTGAGGGCATCATCCAGACCGACTGGGGCATGATCTGGGGCATCCAGCAGTCCACCTCCATGTGGGGCGACGAGTGCTCCGAGGAGGAGGCCATCCTCATCGGCGTGATGGAGGGCCAGGTGGACGGCATCGGCGGCGAGTCCATCCGTCTGATCGACCAGATGGAGGAGCTCTACGGCCAGGGCAAGATTACCGAGGAAGTCATCAACGCCGCCGCGACCCGCGTGCTGCGCGAGAAGTTCCAGCTTGGCATTTTCGAGAATCCCTATGTGGACGTGGCCTATGCCGCTGAGTATGTGGGCTGCGACGCCAACCAGGCCGTCAACCTGGAGGCTGCCGAGAAGGCCATGACCCTGCTGAAGAACGACGGCATCCTGCCTCTGGAATCCGCCGGCAAGAAGATTCTGGTGGCCGGTATGCGTGCCGGCGACATGGACAGCCTGTGCGGCGGCTGGACCTCCAGCCAGGAGGGCACGACCCTGGCCCAGGCCCTTGCGCAGCTGGCCGGCGAGGGCGCCGAGGTTATCTATGAGGCGGAGGACGTGGATAAGATCACCGAGCTGGCCAAGACCTGCGACGTGGCGATCATCGCCGTGGGCGAGGCGTCCTACCAGCACAACCCCACCTGGGGCTACAACACCCTGGAGATCACCCAGTCCCAGCAGGATATCCTGGAGGCCGTGAAGGCCACCGGCACGCCTATCATCACCGTGATTATCGGCGGCCGTCCCTACATCATGTCCTGGTGCGACGAGAATACCAACGCCATCCTGATGGCCTACTATCCCGGACAGCAGGGCGGTATCGCCATCGCGAAGACCATCTATGGCATGAACAACCCCACCGGCAAGCTGCCCATGGCGATGCCCAGGGACATGGCCTCTGTGGAGGCTCAGGAGAGCGACATCTCCTTTGACCTGGAGGACCCGCTGTATGAGTATGGCTTCGGCCTGAGCTACGGCGAGTAACCAAGCAAGCAGGCGCTGCGGCAGGCACGCGGCATTCCTCCTCTGAATACCTTACTCCCAGCCGCAGCCTTGCATCGCCTGCGCAGGAACGGATTGCGCATCCCCGCCCTGCGCGGGCGATTTTATCAGGACAGGAGGTTGGCTATGCAAGCCTTACACAAGTTTTTCAAGCGGCATCCCATGTGGCCGGTTATTATACCGGCGGTGCTGATTCTCTACTTTGTCTACATTTCCCTGGGGTGGAACGTCTGGGTGTCCGTGTCCGATTGGGCCAGGGGCGATCTGACGGCTTCCTATGGCTGGGGCGGCTTCGGCAACTACCGGTGGATGTTCGAGAACGAGTATTTCTGGACATCCCTGGGCAATACGCTGCTGCTGTTCTGCCTGATTCCCCTGTGCCTGCTGCTGGGCCTTGGCCTGGCGCTGCTGATGGATCAGGCGCTGCGGGGTACGACGCTCTTCCGCAACCTGATCCTCCTGCCCTTCTCCCTTTCCTTTGTGGTGACGGGTACGGTGTGGGCCTGGATGTATCGGCCGCAGAACGGCGTTCTGAACTCCTTTTTGCAAATCTTCGGCGTGGACACGGCGAACCTGATGTGGGCCTCCAAGCCGGAGACGGTGATGCTTTCCATCATCATCGCGCTGGTGTGGCAGTTCTCCGGCTATGTGGCGGTCATCTTCCTGGCGGGCATCAAGTCCGTGCCGGAAAACGTTATCAATGCTGCCAAGCTGGACGGCGCCTTCTCCCCGCGCATCTACTGGAAGCTGATTATTCCCCAGCTGAAGGGCGCCATGGGCTCCTGCATCACCATCCTGGCCATGTATGCCCTGCGCTCCTTTGACTTCATCGTGTCTCTGGTGGGCTACACCATGAAGAGCGCCACGACATTGCCCATCTGGATGTACAACGAGGCCTTCCAAAAGAACAACTTCGCCCACTCGGCGGCCATCAGCTGCTTCCTGCTGGCCCTGGTGCTGGTGCTGATTCTTCCCCTGACCTACTGGACCAACCGAAGGAAGTGACAGAGCATGCAAAACACGATGACCTCGACAATGCCTCAGCAGGAACGCAAGCCCCGGCCCCGGTGGCATCTGCACGCCCTGCATGTGCTGTACTATCTCATCATGGTGGCCTTTCTGGTGTTTTACATGCTGCCCTTCTGGGGTACGCTGACCACCTCCTTTAAGACTAACAACGAAGTGATGACCTCCAGCCCTGTGGCCCTGCCCATGGAGGTGACTACCGAGGGCTACGTCAGCGCCTTTGAGGAGCTGAAGATTCCGCTGCTCAACAGTCTGATTATCACCATCGGCGGCGCGGCGGGTTCGCTGATCCTGGGCTCCATCTGCGCCTACGCGCTGACGAAGTTCAAGTTCAAGTTCAGCAACGCCTTCTTCATTCTCCTGGTGGCGGCCACCTACCTGCCCTTCCAGGCCATCCTGATTCCGCTGCTGCAGACCATCAACGCTCTCAACCTGTACGATAACGTGCTGGGCCTGATTCTGGTTCACTCGGTCTTCGGTACGCCCATGTGCACGGTGATGATGCGCGGCTACTATGCCGATGTGCCGGACGCGCTGATCCGCCAGGCCATGATTGACGGCAACGGCCCCTGGCAGATTTACGCCAAAATTGTGGTGCCCAACACGAAGATCGCCAACATTACGGTGTTTGTGTTCCAGTGCACCTCCATTTGGAACGAGATGCTCTTTGCGCTGGTGCTGGGCGGCTATGACGCCAAGCCCGCTACCATCGCCCTGAACGAGCTGGCCGGTACCATGGCTGCCGACTTCAACGTGCAGATGGCGGGTTCCATGATTCTGGCCCTGCCGGTGCTGATTCTGTATATCTTCATGGGGAAATACCTCATCCGCGGCTACATGGCCGGTGCGGTGACGGCCTCGTAATACTAAACTCAAGTCAAAGGGAGAACATCTGCGGCCTTGGCGGAAGGAAAAATCTGCTCCGCACATGTTCGCTGTTCAATGGCGTTTAGTATAAGGAAAGGAGTCAAACAAGAATGAAAAAAGGGTTTGTGAAGCGTCTTGCTTCCCTGTCGGTTGCCGCCGCCCTGGCCGCGACCATGGCGCCCGCCGCGCTGGCGGAGGAAACCTACACCCAGCCTGTGCTGGGCACGGATTCTGTGGCGATCATCGAGGCTGACGGCTATCAGTTTAAGGATCTGAACAAGAACGGCGCCCTGGACAAGTATGAGGACTGGCGGCTTTCCGCCGAGGAGCGCACTGCCGACCTGCTCAGCCAGATGACCATTGAGGATAAAGCCTACCAGATGCTCCATGTGACGCTGGTGACCCTCAAGGAAAGCTGGTTTGCCGAGATGGACATCGGCTTCGCCCTGGCTTATTCCTATCTGCAGGACGGCCCCAAGGAGGCCGCCGAGCGCACCAATGAGATTCAGGCCCTGGCGGAAAGCTCCCGGCTGGGCATTCCCGTGGTGTTCTCGATGGACTCGGTGATCGGCGCCAGCTGGATCGACGGCGCGACCATCCTGCCTGACCAGCTGACCCTGGCCGCCACCAACAACGTTGAATTGGTGGAGCGCCTGGCGGATCTGCAGCGTGAGGAAATGCTGGCTGCCGGCGTCCGCATGAGCCTGTCCCCCGTGGCGGACATCGCCACCGATCCCCGCTGGGGCCGCGTCCAGGAATGCTTCGGCGAGGACGTGACGCTGGCCACCGAGATGGTGCTGGCCTGCATCAAGGGCCTGCAGGGCGGCAAGGAGCTGACTGATACCTCCGTGATGACCTGCGTCAAGCACTTCCCCGGTTCCGGATCCCAGACCGGCGGCGTGGACGGAACACCCCTGGTCTTCAATGAGGAAACCCTCCAGACAGCCCTGAGCATCTTTGAGGCTGCCATTGAGGCCGGCGCGGCTTCCATCATGCCCTACGGCTATTCCACCGTCCCCTTCCTGGGCGGCGACGCCGTGGACAACTACGCTCATGAGTCTGCCACCGTGATGACGGAGCTGCTGCGGGAGAAGATGGGCTATACCGGCATCATCCAGACGGACTGGGGCCTGTCTCCCACGCCTGCTGCTGTGGCTGGCGCGGACGCCCTGGGCGGCGCTGGCACCCGCGAGGTGAAGAAGCTGGTGGGCGCTCTGACCGAGGAGCAGATGGACGAGAAGGTTGGCAAGCTGCTCAAGGCCAAGTTTGAGCTTGGCATCTTTGAGAATCCCTATGTGGACGTGGACAACGCCGTGGCGACCCTGAATGACCAGGAGCACAAGGATCTGGTGAAGGAAGCCGCCGCCCAGGCGCTGACCATGGTCAAGTATGAGAACGCTGTCGAACTGGCAGGCAAGAAGATTATCGTTGCGGGCTCCCTGGCGGAAAACGGTCACGCCCTATCCTCCGGCTGGACGGTGGAAGCCTACCAGGCCAAGAACATCCTTACCGCCCTGCAGGAAAAGGCCGGCGCCGAGAATGTGACCTACATCGGCGACGATACCTCCCTGGTGGAAGCCAGCTATGACGAGGGCACCGTGGCCGTGGTGGTCATCGGCGAGGCTGCCGGTACCCATGAGCCCGAGTGGGGCACCTCCACGCTGATTTTCCCCAACACGCAGACGGACATGGTTGCTGCGTTGCAGAAGGCTGGCGCCACCGTTATCACCGTGTGCCTGATGAACCGTGCTTATGTGATGACCGACATGGTCAATCTCAGCGACTGTGTGCTGCTGGCCTACAAGCCCGGCATGACCTGCGGCGCGGATGCCATCGCTGAGGCGCTCTACGGCGAGCATGCCATCACCGGCAAGACCCCCTTCCAGATTCCCGCCTCCATGAGCCAGGTGCTCCTGCAGCGGGAGGACCTGGCCAAGGATATGGCCGATCCGCTGTTTGACTACGGCTTCGGCATCGACGTACAGGCCTTCGGCCGATAAGGGACAGGAGGACAAACGAAATGGCTTCGATTAGCATCAAGGACATGAATGTGTCCTACAACAAAGGCAAGACCAACGTGCTGGAAAGCATGAACCTGGAGATCAAGGACGGCGAGTTCTGCGTTTTCCTTGGCCCCTCCGGCTGCGGCAAATCCACCGCCATGCAGTGCATCGCGGGTCTGCTTCATCCCGTCAAGGGCTCCATTCGCTTTGGCGAAACGCTGATGAGCGAGATGAACGGCAAGAAGGAAACCACCTTCGTTCCGCCCCAGGAGCGCAACATCGCCATGGTGTTCCAGGAATACGCGCTGTATCCCAACATGACGGTGCGGGAGAACATGTCCTTCGCGCTGAAGACGCAGAAGGTTGCCAAGGAAAAGATCGACCAGAAGGTCATGCAGATGGCCAAGATGCTGGAGATTGAGGAATATCTGGATCGCAAGATCGCCAACCTTTCCGGCGGTCAGCGCCAGCGCGTGGCCCTGGGCCGCGCCATGGTGCGCGACGCCAATGTGTTCCTGCTGGATGAGCCTTTGGGCAACCTGGACGCCAAGCTCCGCGACAAGGTGCGCTACGAGCTCAAGCAGATTCAGAAGCGCCTGCACATGACTACTGTCTACGTCACCCACGACCAGACCGAGGCCATGACCATGGCGGATCACATCGTCCTGATGAAGGAAGGCCACATCATGCAGCAGGGCACGCCCTTCGATCTGTACGATCATCCCAACTGCCTGTTTGTGGCGGGCTTCCTGGGTACGCCGGAAATCAACACCTTCCCCTGCAAGGTGGTCAAGGACGGCAGCGGCCTGAAGCTGCAGGCAGCCACCTTCACCCTGAGCGTTCCGAACAAGGACGCCGCGGCCCTGGCGGCCTATGAAGGCAAGACGGTGATCCTGGGCATTCGTCCCTCCGATTTCGTGCTGGCGCAAAGCGGCGAGCCTAACGCCATCCGCGGCGCGATTGACGGCGTGGAGCCCCTGGGCGACGCTTTCCTGATTCACATCAAGCTCGACGATCAGATGATGGTCTTCAAGTATACCGGTGAAACCGTACCCGCTCAGGAGGAGATTGCCATCGTGCCCAACATGGCCAAGCTGCACCTGTTTGAGCAGGATACGGAGAAGCGAATCAACGACTGACGGGACGTCCCCGCCGCCCTTGGCAGGAAGGAGCCGGGGCGGCGGGATTCCCGGAGAAAAGAGGGAGCGGTATGGAGGATAGGCAGAAGCTCATCGCGCTGCTGGCGGAGGTCAACGAGGATATCGACTTCGCCGCCGAGACGGCCCTGGTGGATGACGGACTGATCGACTCGCTGGACATGACGGTCATCATCGCGGCTATTGACGAGGCCTTTGACGTTCATATCATTACCGCCGACATTGAGCCCGAGCATTTCAACAGCGTGGACGCCATGCTTCGGCTGATCCAGCGCCATAGGGAGCAGCCATGACGCGAAGCGTGCTTGCGTGGTTGGAGCAGGCCGCGGCCCTGACCCCGGAGGCTCCCGCCTTTGAGGATGTCCAGAGCAGCCTGACCTTCGGCCAGCTCTACGCGGCGGCCCGCGGGCTTGGCAGCTTTGTGGCAAAGCATACGCCCCTTCAGACGCCTGTGCTGCTAATGATGGACAAGTCTCCCCTGACGGTGGCGGTTATGCTGGGAACGGCCTATGCCGGATGCTTCTATACCCCGGTGGATGCTTCCATGCCCCTGGCGCGGCTGAAGCTGATTGTGGATCAGCTGAAGCCTGCCCTCGCGCTGTGTGGCCGGAAGTATCTGCCTTTGGCGGAGGAGCTGGGCCTGCGAAGCTTCACGGTGGAGGACGCCATAGCCCCGGCGGATGACGCGCTGCTTGAGGAGCGGCAGCGTCGGCATATCGACACGGATCTGCTCTATGTACTGTTCACCAGCGGCTCGACGGGGACGCCCAAGGGCGTGGCCGTTAGCCATCGCAGCGTGATCGACTTTGTGGAGTGGGCCAGCAGTGCCCTGCGCATTGAGGCGGGTAGCCGCTTTGGCAACCAGGCACCGCTGTATTTTGACAATTCGGTGCTGGATGTCTACGGGGCCATTCGCACAAGAAGCTGTGTGTTTTTCCTTCCCCGGATGGACTTCATGTTTCCGTCAAGGCTTCTGGAGGATTTGCGCCATCACGCCATCGACACCATTTTCTGGGTGCCCTCGGCGCTGACGGCGGTGGCTGCCTCCGGGCTGCTTCAGCCGGGGGAGACGGAGCTGAAGCGGGTCTTCTTCTGCGGCGAGGTGATGCCCTGCCGGACGCTCAACGTTTGGCGGAAGGCGCTGCCGGAGGCGAGGTTCGTCAACATGTACGGACCGACGGAGATCACGGATGTCTGCGCGTGGTTTGAGGTGGAAAGGGATTTTGATGACGACGACGCGCTGCCCATCGGTTTTCCTTGCGCCAATACGCGCATCGAGTTGCTGGACGGCGAAATCTGCGTCATGGGCACCTGCCTTGCGGCGGGCTACTACAACGCCCCGGAGAAAACCGCCGAGGCCTTCGTGCGCAATCCGCTGCGGCCTCAGCTGGAGGAGCGGATGTACCGCACCGGCGACTTGGGCGCGTACAACGAGCGGGGCGAGCTGCTCTTCCTGGGCCGACGGGACAGCCAGATCAAGAAGAACGGCTATCGCATTGAGTTAGGGGAGATTGAGTGCGCGCTGCTGGCCCTGGAGGGGGTCGAGCAGGGCTGCTGCGTCTTTGACGCCCCCACCTCACGGATCATCTGCGCCTGGGCCGGACCAGCCGGGAAGAAGCAGGTGCAGGCGGGGCTAAAGGGCTGTCTTCCCAAGTACATGCTGCCTGACGAGCTTCTCCGCATGGAGCGGCTTCCGCAGACTGGTAGCGGCAAGATTGATCGCGTAAGCGTCAGGCAGGTGGCGAACGGTGAGCATCCTGAGCCTTGACTACTTGCTGCTGGTGGCGGTAGCGTTTTTAGCGTATTACCTGCTGCCGCTGAAGGTACGCTGGTGGGTGCTTTTGACAGCCAGCCTTGTTTTCTATACGCTCGCGGGCTGGTTTGGCCTGATCTACCTGACGGCCGTGGCCGCCGTGACCTGGGGCGGGAGCTTGGCCATCCGCCGGGTGAAGGCGGAAGGCCGTTGGGCGAGAGCGGGCGGAGCGAAGCCTTTGCTGTCAGGGGTGCTGGTTTTGATTCTGGGGGCCATGGCAGCGCTGAAATACGGCGGGCTGTGGACGGCGGGCTGGATTGCTCCACTGGGATTGAGCTGGTTTACCTTTCAGAGCGCGGGATATGTCATCGACGTATACCGCGGCAAGGTGGAGCCCGAGCGCAATCCCTGCCGATATCTGCTGTTTGTGGCGTTTTTTCCTCAAATGACCCAGGGCCCCGTATCCACCTGGAAGCAGCTTGCGCCTCAGCTGACGGAGGGCCACCGTCTGGAGCCCGCGCTGGTTCAGGAGGGTGTGCTGCTGATGCTGTGGGGCTACTTCAAGAAGCTGGTGCTGGCGGATCGGCTGGCGGCTGTGGCCGCTTACACCACGACGCAGCTTGTGGCGCCCGGCTGGCTGGCGCTGGCAAGCGCGGGCGTCTACATGGTGCAGCTGTATGCTGATTTTTCCGGCGGCATGGATGTGATTCGCGGCACGGCGCTGCTGTACGGCATTCGGATGACGGAGAACTTCCGCAGGCCTTTCTTTTCCACCAGCGTGGCGGAATACTGGCGGCGGTGGCACATCTCCCTGGGGGCGTGGTTCCGCTCTTACCTGCTGTTTCCGCTGACCACCTCCCGTATGGGGTTGGCCGTGGGCGCCGGGGCGTCCAGGCTCCTGGGGAAGAGAACGGGGCGCATGGCGCCCTCCGCCCTGGCGACGATCCTAATTTTTCTGCTCATCGGCCTGTGGCATGGCGCCAGCTGGAACGCGGTGATTTACGGCCTGTATTTCGGCCTGCTGATGGCGGTATCGACGCTGCTGGAGCCCGCCTTCAGGCGGCTGCGGAAGCGGTGGCATGTGCCGGAGAAGCATCCCGCCATCATCGCGCTGCGGCTGATCCGCACCTGGCTGCTGGTGCTGCTGGCGCAGTTCTTCGCCTTTACCGCGGGGCCGAGGGAGGCCCTCAGCCTGATGGGGCAGAGCCTGATGGGCTGGTCGGTGGCGAATGTCGGCAGCGTCCTGACGGCGATCATGCCGGGACTGGAGTGGATCATTGTTCTGGCGGCGCTGACTGTGCTCACGGCGGTGGACGCGCTGGACGAGCAGGGCCTGACCATTGGTCAGCGGCTGGCGCGAGGCCCATTCCCCCTTCGCTGGCTGGCGATGCTTGCGCTGATTGTGGCAATTGTGGTATTGGGCTGCTATGGCGACGGGATGAACGGCGCGGCCTTCCTGTATACGCAGTTTTGACGGGGGGGGGAGGGCAATGGCGGAAAACGGGGCGCGGCGCGGCAGGCTGGCGGCCTTCTGGCTGCGGGTGGTGGCCTTTGGGCTGGTGCTGACACTGACGCTGTCCTATGCCGCCTATGTCCTGACTCCCAAGCATGACTACGGCATCTGCGGCATGATGAACCTGTACCGTCAGCCGCGAGACTCCGTGGATGTGCTGGTGCTGGGTACCAGCCTGGCCTACGCGGGGGTGAACACCAACATCCTCTGGCGGGACTATGGGCTGGCTGCCTATAATCTGTGCAGCGCCGAGCAGCCCTTCTGGATCAGCTACTATTATCTCATGGAGGCGCTGAAAACCCAGTCGCCCCGCCTGATCCTGCTGGACGCCAAGCCGGCTATCTACAACCGGGACTATTCCAAGGAGGGAAGGACGATCCTTTCCACTGCGGGCATACTTTCACCCAATGTGCGGCTGCGCGCCATTGCCTCCTGCGTGGGCCCGGAGGAGACCATGGACATCTTCCTGACCTTTCCCAAGCTGCATCAGCGGTACAATGAGCTGACGGCGGAGGATTTCCTTTTTCCCCCGAACAACGGCGGGCGCGGCGGAAGCTGGAAGGGCTACATCGAGGAGGACGAGGTGGATCGGCATGAGCGGCCCTCCATGGTGTGGGTGCCGACGAAGCGCACGATCAACGCCCGTCAGGAGGCGTACTTCCGCAAAATTCTGGAATTGGCTCAGGAGAGGGACATTCCGGTACTGCTGGTCGCCTTCCCCAACCCCGACTACGCCAACGATCACATGTTTTTCAACAGCCTGTGGAGCGTCGCGGCGGAATACGGGGTCAAGGGCATCAATTACAACGAGCCGTCCCTGCGCTTCGGTCTGCGCTATTCCACTGATTTCGCGGACTGGCAGCATTTGAATATCAAGGGCAGCGTAACGTTTTCCAAGAAGCTGGGGGAGGATCTGACAGCAATGTACGATCTCCCTGACCGCCGGGGCAATACCGCCTATGCTTCCTACGAGGAATGCGCGCGCCGATGGTTTGACATGTATCCCAACGAAGGCATGAAGGAGGAAGGTGTATGAATGGCAACATCCTGGAGGATCTGGAGCGCACCGCGGCCCGTGTGCCGGAGCGCGTTGCCTTCCTGGACGACCAGACGGCCCTGACTTTTGCTCAGCTGCATCACCAGGCCCGGGCTGTGGGTTCCTGCTTGATGGACGTGATGCCGCCCAGGGGGGTGGCGGCGGTGCTGATGGACGGACGGAGCATGACCTGCGTCCCGGCTTTCCTGGGCGTCGCGTATGCGGGCGGCGCTTATGCGCCCCTGGACCCCGCCATGCCGGCGGAGCGTCTCGCCGTCATTCTGGAACGGATGCGGCCCGACTGTGTGCTGACGGATGACAAGGGCCGCAGGGCCATGAGCGCCTTGACGAGTGTGACGGCGCCCGTGGTGGATTTTGCTGACGCCGTGGAGACGGCCGTCCGTTCCGAAGCTTTGGCGGCTGTCCGCGCAAGAAGCGGTATGTTCGACCCCTTGTCCATTCTGTATACCAGCGGCTCCACGGGTATTCCCAAAGGCAGCATCCAGAGTCATGCCAGCTACATCCATTATACCGAGGCGACCATTGAGGTCTATGGCTTTGACGAAGGGACGATTTTCGGCAACCAGTCGCCCTTGTTCTATGCCAACTCCATCATTGACATCTATCCGCCCATCGCCCTGGGGGCGACGGTCTACCTGCTGCCCGCCAACGCCTTGGCCTTTCCCCGCCGCTTCGGCCAATGCCTGCGGGAGCGGCATGTGACGGAGCTGACCATGACGCCCTCCAGCTTCATCGCCGTCAGCGAGGCGCTGGAGGAAGGCAGCTTGCCGGAGCTGACCCACGGCATTATGTCCGGGGAGATGATGCCCTGGGCGCCGCTGAAAAAGTGGATGCGCGTTGCGCCCAATGCGGGCTTCTACAACTTCTACGGGAGCACGGAGGCCTTCTCGGTGGCGGTGGGCCGCGTGAGGGATCATTATGAGGACAGCGAGCTTTTGCCGGTGGGCAAGCCCTTCCGTCAGGCTCATATCCTGTTTACGGACAAGGAGGGCCGGGAGGTCGATCCCCTCAACGGCGGCGAGATGCTGGTGTCCAACCCATGGCTGTCCTCCGGCTATCATCGGGATCCCGAAAGGACAGAGGCCGCCTTCGCGCTTGATCCGATGCAGCGAGGCTACTTCGAGCGGTTCTACCGCACCGGCGACATCGGCCGCCTGACTCCCGACGGGGAGCTGCTGGTGCTGGGCCGCAGGGACGCGCAGGTAAAGCATCATGGCTACCGGATGGAGCTGGGCGAGGTGGAGCTGGCGCTGCGCGGAATACCCGGCTGGCGGGACGGCTGCGTGCTGTTCGACCAGCCCACAGGGCGTCTGTTCTGCTTCTGGACAGGCGGTTTGACAGAGAAAGAACTGCTGGCGGGGCTTAAAAAGAAGCTTCAGCGCTATATGCTGCCGGATGTCTGCATCCATTTGGACGAGCTGCCCCATACGGCCACCATGAAGATCGACCGCGTGGCCCTGCGCAAGGGCTATATGGAAATGAACTAACAAGGGACCAACATGATCTCTTTTAGGAATATGCAGGAAAGGAGGGGCGAGGCCCGCGTCCCGGCGCGCTGCCGACCGTGCGGCAGACAAGCGGCGGGCACAGGGAAGGGGTTCGTTTTCATCACGGTTCTGGGATATAGAAAGGGAGGAAAACAATGAAGAAACTGTCTATGCTTATGGCGATCATCATGATGCTGAGCGTAATCGGTTCCGCGTTCGCTGAGGCTCCCTCCGAGGCCGACCTGCTGGCGCAGGATTGTGCCTTTGGCCTGATTGAGGCGGAGGGCGATCAGCCCCGCCTGACCTACATCGAAGGTGTGACCAGCATCATCGAGGTGGACGGCCTGAAGTTCAAGGACATGAACGGCAACGGCACCCTGGATGTCTATGAGGACTATCGCCAGGATACCGAAGCCCGCGTGGCTGATCTGATCGCGCAGATGACCGACGAGGAAAAGGTCGGCACCGTGTTCTGCTGCAGCGCCGCGCTGGATACCGCCCGGCAGTGGGTTGGCGAATTCAAGAACACCCATATGCTCTTCAACCTCAACGGCACCCCCGTTCAGGTGGTCAACACCCTGAACAACATCCAGGCCGCCGCTGAGAATGAGCGCCTGAGCATCCCCATGACCTTCACCTCCGACCGCGAGTACAACGCCTTCGGCGGCTACATCGACAAGTCCCACGAAGGCTTTGGTACGGCCTATGATTCCGACCTGGCTTATGCCCTGGGCAAGATTTACGGCGAGGCCATGGTCGCCATCGGCGTGCATGTAACCTTCGAGCCCTATGCCAATGAGATCGGCGCTCAGTACGGCGAGAATCCCGAGCTGATCGCCAAGGTGGTCAACGCGGAAATCCGCGGTCTGGAAGAAGCCGGCTTCGCCTCCTGCACCAAGCACTGGATCGGCCGCGGCGGCGACTCCAACTTCGGCAATGCCCGCTCTGTCGCCCAGAACTTCGACAACTGGATGGTCGGCTGGAAAGCCGCGCTGTCCGCTGGCGCCGAGTGGGTTATGACCAACTGCGCCGGTACCGGTATCACCAACACCTGCGACGTGAAGTGGGACAAGGTGACCATGTCCTACCTGCGCGACACCCTGGGCTTCGACGGCATCGTCGTGACCGACTGGTGGGGCCTGGGCTTCCAGAACAAGGTGACCGGCGTAACCCCCGACGGCATTGTGCTGGAGGATCAGTCCGCTGCCTGGCTGTACAATGACGCCATGAAGAACGGCACCGACCTGTGGGGCGGCGGCACTCTGCGTCATGGCTCCACCGATGCTGAGATCGACAACTACATGCACCTGTGGCCCGAAGTGATGCTCCAGGGCCTGAAGGACGGCGTGGTGGAGACCAAAGTGCTGGAGCGCTCCGTGGCTCGCCTGCTGCGGTTCAAGTTCAACAAGGGCCTGTTCGAGAATCCCTACCGCGTGGCTGCCGAGGCTCTGTCCGTCGTGGCCAGCGAGGAATATGCCGCGAACCCCGGCCCCATCCACACCAACGAGGAGCTCCGTGCTGCCCGTCGCCCCGACGAGGTTGAGCTGACCGAAAAGCTGCAGGCCAAGTCCGCCGTGCTGGTGAAGAACGACAACAACCTCCTGCCCCTGCAGAAGGGCGCCAAGGTCTACATCGAGTCCAGCAACACCGACGCTCTGGCCGGCTATGTGAAGTATCTGGCGGATGTCGCCACGGTTGTGGAATCCATGGAAGAGGCTGACGTTGTGGTTGGCGATTTCGCCAGCATCAACGATACCGCCGAGCTGTTCATCGACGATGCCAAGGACGCCGGCAAGCCCATCGTCCTGACGCTGAACAACATTGATCCCAGCGAGTACACCATCGTCAACAGCGACGCGCTGCTGTACCTGAGCTATAACCACAAAGCTGACCACGGCTCCACCGAGGCGGGCTTTGTTGTGACCACCGAGCCCTGGGTGTATGTGAACCTGCTCTTTGGCGAGGCTCAGCCCGGTGGCGTCATCGTGAAGGAAATCGCACGCGATGCCTTCAACGACGCTTCCCAGTGGAAGGATCTGGCTGGCGATCAGGGCGCTTCTCCCTATGTGCGTCTGATGGTGCAGGCCACCATGGAAGACGACAAGGAATACCATGCTTCCCCCAACAACTGGGGCGATCCGCTGGTGCAGGCCCTCTACGGCATGAAGTACGGCGAGAGCGCTGACTTCGTGTACAGCTGCCTGATCCTGCCCATCTCCCAGGAAGAAGTGGAATCCGAGAACAGCCGCGGACAGATGGTGAAGAGCGTTGTCAACACCGTTTCTGCCAAGGCTGGCGAGCCCTTCACCGTATACTGCCTGCTGCGCAACAATGGCGCTGACGGCATGACCACCGTGCAGGTGAAGGACGGCGACACCGTCGTGGCTGAGAAGATCATGACCGTGACCGCCGGTTCCTGGCGCGTGGTGGCGATCGACGTGACCCTGGACGCCGGTGAGCATACCCTCACTGTGGGCGACCAGGTTGGCGCCATCACCATCATCGAGTAATTCAGGTTATCCATGGGCGCGGGGAGCTTGGCTCCCCGCGCTTTTTGTATGCTGTCAGCTCAAACCTCCCTGCTGGTAACTGCTTTGGTTGTGAAGGTAGGCAATGGGCGAAAAAGATTGGTTTAATGTTCGGCAGCATCATGGCATCAATTTGTATGATGGTACAGCCGTGCTGTGCGGCTAATACGATGGGACTGTATGCAGACGGATCAATATGCCGCGGAGTGGCAATCAAAATGGATATATGAAATGGCATCTTAGATGGGTATGCTGTATGATAATTGGACATGGCGAATGGGAGTTTGTTAAAATAGGATGATGCAAGGCTCAACGTATGGTCATTCATTTGATCGTTCATGATTTGCCAAAGAAACGTTGCGTGGACTGCGGGTATACACGGAGACGCATGAATGCCTGCTGCTTTGAAAGGCATACGAGGACGAAAATTGATAAGGGGAAGGAGGCGAAACCAATGCGGCAGGTAAGTTTTCGCTGAACGACCACGGATCGACAAGCGGAAGGAGGGAGCAAAGTGAAGAACCGAATCCGAATGACTTGCTCCTACGGTTGACTGTGCTGCATGTAGTAACGACGGCGGGCTTTACCGGTGCAATGGCGGCATAGGAACCAGGTGTGAAAGCAAAGCGGCGCACGGGTGGCTGTACAGCCAAAAGGCTGCGCACAAGCACTGCTTATAAAATAACATCTTTCGCAGGCATGGCTGTATGTCGTGCGGTCATGGTGGAGATATTGCTGACAGCAGGTTCCAAAGGAAGCGCACAAAATCACGCTGCAGAGCCATCAGCATAATGATTCCGCCAAGACGCCTACCTTGAAGCACTGCCGTACAGACTGCGGTTATACAAAAACCACCGTGGCCATGAGACAATTTCATTCTTGCTGGCATCAAGGTTCAGAAATATGGGGAGCGGCTTGGTCTGCTCTTTTTTTCGTTTTGCTCCCATCAAAAGGATTCTGCGCGAAAGCCTCCTCCGCCCCTTGCGCATCAGGGGCGGGCATGGTACAATATTCTTTAGCGCTGGATGGCGCGCTTTTCACCGATGATATGCTTCAGCCTCGCCCTGCCTTCAGGGGGAACGGCTTTCGCCAGAAAGGATCAATATCATGCAGGTTATCCATCCGCAAGGGATGTACAACGGCCTTCCGCCGGAAAACGTCTTCATCGCCCTGGACGATCTGGGGATCGAGCTGGGCGTCGGCTATGTAATCTACCAGTATCAGCCGCACCTGGACCCGGAGTGCCCGCTGAATCTCTATTTTACCATGGATTGTCAGCCCTCTGCCCGGTATGTGCTCTTCGGCGCGCTGCTGGCCAGGGCTCGTCAGCTGCGGGACGCCAATCCCAACGTGGGCGCTCGGGCCTATACCGCCGTCAGTCCCCTGGATGAGGCCGCGCAGGCCTTCTACCGTCACAACGGTTTGACCCTGGACAGCGCGGAGGAGATGGTGGGCCTGCAAATGCCCGTGGGCGATGGCCGGATCCCCATGAGCTGCACGGTGGCCGCCATCCCCCTGAACACCCAGGAGGAGCAAAGGGCGCTGCTCCAGCGCCTTCAGCAGCACGACATTCAGTATGTGGATGGGCTATACCTGAACAACCTTCAGCATTTGCCGCATTTTCTGGCCCTGGGCCTATACCGCAATACCGACCTGATCGGTGAAATCATTTTGGCCGGTGAGGGCGACGCCTGCGAGCTGGTGACGGTATACATCGTTCCGGGCAGCCGCCGCCAGGGCATGGGCAGAGCGCTGGTTCACCGCTGCATGGCCATCATGGCCGCGGAAGGCGTCACCCGCGTCACCTGCCGCACCATGACCCGCAGCACGCCTATGCGACGCCTGCTGACGTCCTTTGGGGCCGTCACCCTGGGCGTCAATACGCTTTTCCCCAGTATCCGCCTGGATAACCGGCTGTAAAAGGAGGCACAGCATGGCCAAGCTCTATTTCCGCTATGGCGCGATGGGCTCCAGCAAAACGGCCAACGCCATTATGGTGCAGTACAATTATACGGAGCGCGGACAGCGGGTGCTGATGGTCAAGCCGAAACTGGATAACCGCGACGGCGAGCGCACCGTGCTATCCCGCTGCGGGCTCCAGACGGAATGTGTTTTTATGGAGGAGATTCCCGGGCTGGATGTCCGCCAGTTTGACTGTGTGATCGTGGATGAAGCCCAATTCTTGACCAAGGTTCAGGTGGAGCTGCTGGTGCGTATTGTGGATGATATGAACGTCCCCGTGATTGCATACGGCTTGCGCACGGACTTCCAAGGTCACTTTTTCGAGGGAAGCCTCTGGCTGATGGCATGGGCCGACACCATTGAGGAAATCAAGACCATCTGCTGGTGCGGCAAGAAGGCCATCTGCAATGCCCGGGTGGTGGACGGACGGGTGGTTAAGCAGGGAGATCAGATTCTTTTAGGCGGTTCCAGCCAGTATGTTTCCCTGTGCCGCAGGCATTGGCAGCGGGGCGCGTTGGAAGAAGGCGAATCTGCGCGGACATGATCCGCGGCAGGCTCGCTTCTTTTTTCATCGGCCCGGGGATTTTGCTCTTTGCGCGCTTTCTCCCTGAAGGAATGCCCCTTTGCAGGCTTGCGAAGGCTGTTCTGTCTTTGCGGGGGAGGTTGGTAGAATCAAATACCCAGGCCCAGCCGGAATGCTTCCCGCCAAAGGCAGCTTCACCGGCCCTGGGCGGGGCGAGTCCATGGCGCCTTCCCATATGTAAAACAATCCACGGCGGCAATTCCATCATTGACACAATTCCTTTCGTGGCTTACAATAGACAGTGGAAAATTATCCATGCCGCGCCCGGACAAGCAGTCGGGCGAACGACGTGATATGGAGGACTGACGGAATGGCTCACACCAGAAATGCTCGCGGGATATGGCTGGCCGTGATGGCGGCACTGCTGGCGGCGCTTATTGGCGGCGCCGCGGCGGAGACCTATCCTTTCACCAGTGTGGCGACGGTCAAGGTGAACATGCGGCGCGCCGCGTCCTCCTCCTCTGTGGTGCTGGAGCGCATTGAGGCGGGCAACACCGTCACCGTTGTGGGCGAGAAGGGCAATTACTATAAGGTGCAGTACGCCGGGCGCACGGGCTATGTGATGAAGGAATTCATCTCCACCGACTCCGGCGTGATGGTCACGCCCGCGCCCACCGTTGAGCCCACGGCCACAGGGTATCCCTATGATACCGTCACCACGGACAGCGTGAATCTCCGCGCCCGCGCGTCTACCTCCGCCCAGAAGCTGGCGACCATTCCCAAGGGCGCAGCCATTACGGTAAGCAAGGTGTCCGGCTCCTTCGCCCAGGTGAGCTACAATGGCGTGGAGGGCTATGTCAAGACGGACTTTATCCTTCTCAAGCGTATTGTCAAGGCGACCGCAACCCCCGTTGCCGCCACGCCCATTCCCACGGTTGCGCCCTGGGAAAGCGCGTCCAGCTATCAGGTGCTGCAGCGGGGCGCCTCCGGCAGCCAGGTAACGGCGTTGCAGCAGGCGCTGATTGAATTGGGCTTCCTCACCGGCAGCGCCGACGGGAACTTCGGTGCGGGCACGGAGCAGGGCGTGGTCGCTTTCCAGGAAAAGAACAGCTATCCCGCCACGGGTGTGGTGGATGCGAATCTCCAGGCCTTCCTGTACAGCGGAAAGCCGCTGAACAGCCGGGGGGTCAAGACGCAGATCAAAACCCTGGCGCCTGTCGCCGGCGTCACCATTCGGCTGAACGATCAGGGCGAATTGGTGACCAAGGTACAGACACGCCTGCGGGAGCTGGGATACTATACCGGCGACATCACCGGGGTCTATGACAAGGCGACCCAGACGGCGACCAAGGCCTTCCAGCGCGCCAACAGCATCAAGGTGGACGGCGTGTGCGGCGCGGAAACCCAGCAGAAGCTGCTGGGCGGCGGCGGCCTGGCCGCAGGGGCGACGGCGACGCCGCTGCCCACGGCGATTCCCACCCCCGCGCCGACCTTCCAGATTCCAGAGGATACCGTGCGCAGGGGCGATTCCGGCGCGGCGGCCCGCATGGTGCAGCAGCGGCTGAAGGATCTGGGCTACTATACCGGTACGGTGGACGGCAAATTTGGCTCCGGGAGCGTCGCGGCCCTGGAGACCTTCCAGAAAAAGCATGGCCTGATGGATGACGGCGTGGCCGGTCGGGATACCTATGACGTGCTGTTTTCGTACAGCGCCCTGGCGGCGAATCAGCTGGCTACGCCCGCGCCCACCGCGGCGCCCACCATCAATATGACCCCCGCAACCTACCCACCCATCACCCGAGAGAACGTGGTGCTGATCCGGGAGGGCGTCAGCGGCGATCAGGTGACACGGCTGCAGAACCGCCTCACCCAGCTGGGCTATTATGTGGCCAACGCCAACGGCGTGTACAAGGTGGACGACGTGGCCGCCATCAAGGCTTTCCAGGAGAAAAACGGCCTGAAGGCGGACGGCGTGGCTGGTTATGACACGCAGCTGAAATTGTACAGCCAGGCTGCGCTGACCTATACCGGCGCACTGGCTGGCGGCACCGTGGAGAGCTTTACCACGCTGCGCAAGGGCATGAAGGGCGAGGCTGTGGCCGCCATGCAGCGCAGGCTGATTGAACTGGGCTACCTGACCGGCGCGGCGGACGGCAACTTCGGCACTCAGACCTCCTCGGCGGTGTACGCTTTCCAAAAGGCCAATGGTTTGGTGCGCGACGGCAAGGCTGGCACAAAGACCCTGTCCCTGCTGTATTCCGCCACGGCCGCGGGCGCGCCGCCCACCGTGGCGCCCGCTCCCACTGCCAGCCCCATGGAAACCCTGCGTCAGGGCGATGTCAGCGGCGCTGTCAAGGATATGCAGCAGCGGCTGATCAATCTGGGCTACCTGACCGGCGCGGCGGACGGCAAGTTCGGTGTGCAGACCTATCGGGCGCTGCAGGCCTTCCAGCGGGCCAACGGCCTGGATGTGGATGGCATCGCGGGCGCGAAGACGCTGGCCCGGCTCAACGGCGGCTCTGGCGGAAGTGTGCCGACCCTCCCGCCGACTACCGTCACCCCCGGGCAGCCGGGCAGCAGCAACGGCATCAGCTTCCAAATCACGGCTTCCGCCGTCCGCTATGCCAACTGGTACAGCGAGGTGCGCGGCCGTGCCAAGCAATATCAGTATGCTACCATCTATGACTTCTCCACGGGCATTTCCTGGCAGGTGCATATGTTCTCCTTTGGCAATCACGCGGAGATCGAGCCGCTGACCGCTAACGATACCGCGAAGATGAATCAGGCGTTTGGTGGCACCACCTGGAATCCCAAGGGTGTGTGGGTTGTTTTTGGCGATGGGCGGATCTACCTGGCGTCCACCCATTCCACACCTCATGACGTGCAGCATATCACCGACAACAATTTCCCCGGCCACGCCTGCCTGCACTTCCCCCGTACCCAGCAGCAGGTGACGGCCATCGGGCCTTATGCCACCAGCCATCAGAAGACCATTGACGCGGCATGGCGGATCACCCAGGACATGATCCGGTAAACGTCGCGTTCCCCCCTGGCGCACCGGTATGGCGATGCCGGTGCGCTGTGTTTTACCCGGGCGGTATAGCGGGACGATTCCCCCGTATACTGTCCATGGGCATTGTTCATGGCCTGGCTGGGCAAGCTATGCCCAGCTATGATCGTAAAGGAGGCGTGGCATGAAGCAGCGCCAATCATCCTCCGGCGTCCATACGGAAGACTGTCCCGGCCCGTTGTTCCGTTTTGTACGGGCCGTGTGCCGAGGCTATCTGGGCGGCCCCTACGCCATCACCGGCGAACCGATTCCCGAGGGCGCGGCGGTATACATTGTGCATCACCAAAATGCCGCGGGCCCGGTTCAGGTCATGGCGTCCTGGCCCCGTCACCTGCGCCTTTGGGTATTCTACCCTTTCTTTGAAAAGGCAACCGCCATTCCGCATTACGCCCGCGTTACCTTCGGGGAAAGCCTGGGCGGACAGCGGTGGTGGGCGGTTCCCGCGGCATGGCTGTGCGGCCATCTGGCCCCCCGGCTGATCCGCTCGGCGGGCGCGATTCCCGTCTATCGCGGTGATGCCCGCATTCGTCACACCTTCCGCCGCTCCATGGATGCGCTGAAGGCGGGGCACGGCGTGCTCATTGCTCCGGACATCGACTACAAGAGCAGCGATGAGCTGATCGGTGAGATCTATACCGGCTTTCTGACCCTGGGCGGGCTGTACCGCCGGGCGGAGGGAAAGCCTCTGCCTTTTGTGCCGATTTACTGTGATCGGAAGGGACGCACGCTGGTGGTAGGCCGCGGGGTCTACTTGAAGGACGAGGATGCGCCGAGCCAGCGCGCAGCGGCCCGGACATTGCTGGAGGAAATGCGCCGCCTCTATGCCGATGCCCAAAAGGATGCTAAGAATCAGGCTGCGGCAACATCATCTTCAAGCAAAGCGGAGACGTAACAAGACCTCTCCTGCCGGCGTGGCAGGAGAGGTCTTTTGATGGCGGCGATGAAGGTCAGGCTGCCGGGGTTCCGCCCTCCCGGAGAATTGCCGCACCCATGACGGTCAGGGCCAGGGCCATCACGGCGTAGAGCAGGCGGTTGTCGATGGGAGACTTGTCCAGGGCAAACTCAATGAGGATCACCAGCGCGATGCCCAGGACGAACAGCACGGTGCGGACGATCTGCCAGGCGCTCCATCTTTTGCCCCGTGTCTGGCGGGCAAGGCTGATGCCCAGCACCGCGCCCAGGGTGACGGCGGCGGCGAGCATGTTGAACCGCACGAAGCCGAAGCGGATGAACTCGTCCTCCCGCAGGCTTTCCAGCAGCACCTGACTTACCCCCAGCAGGGTCACGAAGACCTGGGTAACGCGGCCGGGACGGGTTCTGCCTGTCATCAGCAGGCAGACAATGAAGATCACCGCCGCCGCGAAGGCCTCATAGGCAAAGACGGGCAGCTGCCAGTCTCCGAAGATGTTGGGTACGGCGCAGGGGAAGAAGTGCAGCGCCTCCGTTTCAACATAATGTCCAAGTCCCTGGCTGGTGAATTTCTCACCCAGCCGCCCGGCGGCGATGACCAGGGCCGCGCCGGGGCAGGCCAGATCCATGAGGGCGGGCAGGGGGCGATGGACGCTCCAGGCGTACAGGGCAATGCCCGCCATACCGCCCAGCACCGCGCCGTAAAGGTTGTAGCCCCCTTGCCACAATTGCGGCAGGAAGCCGGGGCCGCCCAGATCCACCAGGATAAATTCCAGCATGGTCAGGCAGTAGAACGCCCGGCCGCCCAGGATCGCCCCCGCGATGGCCGCCATGGCCATGGATAGGCAGGAGACTGCGCTCAGCCCTCCTTGGCACGGGAGGGATGCAGGGCCGCCTGCGCCGGGAATGTCGGCGCGCCGAGCCATCCGCTGGGCCAGGCCCGTGGTGACGGCCACCGCCAGCATCACGCCTGCCAGCAGGCACAGGGCATAGGCGGTGATGGTCACGGGCCCCTCGGCGTAAAGCACAATCAGCTCGTTCATTTCGCGGCGCCTCCTTCATCGGGCACGGCGGAAACGAAATACAGAATGTCCCCGATGGAGCGCACCTTGCCGGTGGAGAGAGAGTTGATCTTCTCGTTGTTCAGCACCACGGTGGAGGAGGAGCCGCCGTCCAGATTGAAGGCCTGCATCGCGCCCATGTCATAGCAGAACTGAGCGAAGTCGGCCATGGTTAGCCCTGTGGAGCCTTTATTTTCCGGGCCCTCGGTGGCGATGATGAGGTAGGAGAGCCTGTCCATCTGGCAAATGGCCAGGCGCTGGGTCTTCTTCTCGGGGGTGCATTCGCGGATGGGGTATTCCTCCGTCTTCACCCCGTCCACGACCAGGCCGGGGCCGAAGACCATCATGTGTACAGCCTGACCGACGAAGGCGTCCACAGCCTCCTGGGCGTTAGTGGGTAGGATGGTGAAATCCCCCTGATCGTCGATAATCAGGGTGTGATACAGGTCGGTATAATTCTGCCGGAGCACCTGGCCGTTGCGGATGATGTAGCCCTCCTTGCGATGAACGAAATAATCGCCGTTGATGGCCAGAACGGCGTTTTCCCGCTTGGCGATGGCCGAGGCGCGGGCGGTAGCCTTGGAGGGATAGGGCTTGTAGGAGGCCGCGCGCAGCTGGGAGGCGTCCGCCACCTGTACCCAGACCAGCTGGATGGCGGTGTCATAGGCCCGGGTATACGCCACCCGCACGGACAAAGAGGGATCGATATACCCGCCTCTGTTGGGCAGGTAGCCGCCGGCGTGAGGGGCATAAGGCGCGTCTGCCTGATAGTCGAGGGGCGTGACGCCATCAGCCTCCAGGGTCACGGGGACATAGGCGGGGTAGGCTTCCTCACCGATAGCCAGAGGCGTGGCGGAGGGCACCAGGAAAACCAGCAGCGCCAGCACCAGCGCCAGGGCCAGGATACGAAGCAGGGTCTTGCCCATCAGGAGGGCCTCCTTCAAAGAGAAATATTTGTGCGATCAGGACACGTTATGACAAAAACTATTATACGGTCTTTTCCGGCCCTTGTCAAAGCCGGGAGCCTATTTTCAAGTCGGGGAAGGCGCAATTCGGCTGAAAATTTACATGGAAAGGATTCTTCAGGCGGCGGACAATTGCAATCCGAAGAAAAATGTGGTACAGTGACCGTAAACACCAAACCGCGAGGAGGGTGAGGCGTGTTGGAGAGCAAGGAGGCCGAACAGTTTCCGCGCTGGCCGGGCTGGGTCGCCGGCGCGCTGGGGGCCCTGTGGCTGGGCCTGTTCCCGCTTTGGCAGGACGGCAGCTTCAGCCATATCACGCGGGCCAAATGGGTGGGTGCGCTGATCCTGTGCGGGGTAACGGCAGCGGCGGCGCTGGTCAGTCTGGCGGTGCTGCTGATACGCCGTCAGGGCCGGGGATGGCTGCGGCATCATCCTGCCCGAGGGCTGGCGCTGGCGTATCTGGCATGGGTGGCGCTGTCCGCCTGCCTTGGCAGCTATGCCGGAAGCCTCAACAGCCGGGCAGAGATGACGGTGTGGATGGGGGCCATCCGCTACGAGGGATTGCTGACCCAGCTGTGCTACATCACCATTTTTCTGGGCATGAGCGTGATGCGGCCCCGGCTGGCCTGGGTGCTGCGGGCGGCGGCGGCGGGAATCATACTGCTGTTCGCCGTGACCATGCTGCAATACGCCGGGCTCAATCCCCTGGGGCTGTATCCTGGCAGCAGAAGTATCCGTACCAATTATGAATTCCAGGGTACCATCGGCAACATTGATATGGTAAACGGCTATCTGTGTCTGGCCGTTCCGCTGACGCTGGGAGGCTTTCTGCTTGGCCGCCGGGCCGATCCTCTGCTGCTGGCGGGGGGCTTGCTGGGGCTGATGGACATCCTTCTGATGGAGGTTCAGGCGGGCGTCGCCGCGATGCTGGTGATGCTGGGGCTGCTGGCGCTTTTGATGCTGCTGCGCCCGGAGACCCGCAGCCGGGGAATGACGGTATTGGGCGGCATGGCGGTATGTGTGGCCGTTCGCAGACTGCTGGCCCTGCCCTGGCTGGACGGTACGGAGAACATCGTCTTCCCCTACTATTTTACCAAACCCAGGGGACTGCTGCTGGCCTGCGGGCCGCTGTGCTGGCTGGCTGCGCCGTCATCCCGGCGGCGCGCTGTCTGTCCGGCGCACGGCAGCTCTGGCCCTGGCGGTTCTTCTTGTCTGCGTCGCGGCGGTATATGCCCTGCCTATGCCGGAGGGCGGACTGGCGGAGCTTCAGCAGGTTCTTCGGGGCCATGCCCAGGACAGCTATGGCTCCTATCGTTTGGGCATCTGGCGGAACACCCTGCTGATGGCGCGGGAAAACCTGCTCTTTGGCACGGGCCCGGATACCTTTCTATACGCCATGGGCGATTGCCTAAAAGAGGCGGGGATTACCTACCCCGAGACCTTCGATAACCCGCACAATGAGTTTCTGGGCATCCTGAGCAACAGCGGCTTGCCTGCGCTGGCAATGTACCTGACGATGCTGGGGAGCATCGCGGCAGCCTGTGTGCGCTGCCGGCGGCCCGAGGCGCTGGTGCTCCTGGGCGCGATCCTCTGTTATATGACGCAGGGCATGTTCAGCTTTTCCATCTGCCTGGTGACCCCCATGTTCTGGGCGGTGTGCGGTATGGCCTGCGCCGTCAGCGCCAAGGAGCCGCCGCTGCCTGTCTGTTCAAAGAAAGGAGTTCTGACATGATTCCCAATACCCTGCTGCGCCAGAAGGCGCGAAAGGCCCTTGCGCCGGTGCTGCCCATTGTACTGCTGTGCGCGCTGATTGCTTCCCTGCCCTCCCTCATCAGTCAGACGGTAGGGATTCTCACCGGCGGAAGCCTGCCAATGTACGTCCTGAACAGCATCCAGACGCCGGATCAGCTTATGGCCCTGGCCTCCGACCCCAATCAGCTGCTGGCGCTGCTGCGGACTTACCCGGAGAGCGGGGAGCGCCTGCTGGCCCTGGGCCTGTCGGTGCTGTCGTTCCTGGTTTCTCCCTTCCTGAGCGTGGGGCTGTATCACACGCTGCAGTGTGTGCTGCGGGGAGAGGAGATCAGTGCGGGGACGGTGCTGGAGCGGACGGGCTGCTTGTTCAAGGCGCTGGGCCTGAACCTGCTGACGACCGTAAAGACCGTATTGTGGACGCTGCCGGGTTTGGCGGTGATTTTCCTGAGTACTTGGCTTTTGATGCTTACCCGGCAGGTACAGCTGTTTACCTTTTTGTATACAGCGGGGCTGATCCTGTCCATGGTGCTGACGCTACGGGCCATGCTGCATTACTGCCTGGCCAATGTTGTCTTGGCGGATAACCCTGACCGGGGCGTCATGGGGGCCCTCCGGGAGAGCATCGCCGTCATGCGCTATCGCAAAATGCTGTTCATCAACCTGCAGTTGCCCATGTACTTTCTCCTGCTGCTGGCAACGATGCTGCTGGAAGGCATGCTGACCGCGCTGCTGGGCACGGTGCTGTCCTCCACGGTGATGATGGTGATCCAGCTGGTGGTCAGCGTGTACATGGCGGCCAACAGCTGCGCGTTTTTTCAAACGTATCGGACACAGCAGGGCTGAGTCGTCCAAGTGGCAATGCCGCGATGGCGACCGTCTTGGAAAGGAGCTATCGCCATGGAGCATTGGGTCAGCGCCTGGGGCAGCGCCGTCAGCGTGGCGGAGAACCGTCCCGAACGGTATGCCCGGGATATTACCGTGTGCTACCCCATTCGGATTCCCTTTGACGGCCGGGCCCTTCGTCTCACCTTTGATAATTACTGCGGCGTCGAGCCGGTCACCCTGACGAAAACCACCGTCCTGGCAAACGGCCGGTTTCACGCCGTCCGCTTTGGCGGCGGGGCGGCGGTGACCATTCCCGCGGGCGGGCAGGCGGTGTCCGAACCGCTGACGCTGCCGCTCAGGCGTGAGGACGTGATACGGGTCAGCTTCTACCTGGCGGACTTCACGCTGATGCGCTCGGTGGTGTTCGCCTGCGGCCCTCTGTCCGAAGGGCTGTACGCCAACGGCGACGAGACGGAAAACCCCGCCATCAGCATCCACACCTCCCGCAAAACCCATCTGTTCTATTTCCTGACCAATGTGTCCGTGCTGACCTCCGGGGAGAACCGCGCTCTTGTGTGCTATGGCGACTCCATCACCGCTCAGGACTGGCCGGATGACCTGGCCCTGCGCTGCGCCCGGGAGGGCTTCCGCCGCACGTCGATCATCCGCCGGGCGGCCAGCGGCTCTCGTATCCTTCGGGAATACCATTGCCTGACCTATGAGTCCTACGGCCTGATGGGCAGCCGCCGCTTTGCTCACGAGGCGCCTGCCGACGGCGCTGACGCCATTATCATTCAGCAGGGCATCAACGACATCATCCACCCGGTGGGCGAGGACGTGAACGTCTTCCGTCCCATGAGCGACCTGCCCACGGTGGATGAGCTGGTCGGCGGTCTTACGCGCTTTATTGTCCAAGCCCGTGACCTGGGCTATCGGGTTTATGTGGGGACGCTGCTGCCCATGGGCGGCTGGCGCACCGACGCGCCATTCCGCCAGGATATGCGCCGCGCTTACAACGACTTTATCCGGGAAACGCCGCTGATTGACGGCTGCGTAGATTTTGACAGAGCCCTGCGGGATCCGGCTCGGCCGGATTGGTTCCTGCCGGCGTATGACTCCGGCGACCATCTTCATCCCAGCCGGGCAGGATATGAGCGCATGGCCATGGAGGTGCCGCGGGCGCTGCTGAAGTAGCTGGAAGGCCGTCAGGGGCTGATTGGTTTTTGTTTGTCGGGTTCGCTTTTCGTCATCAATAAAAAAGTTGCGTCGTGTTCTGTCGCTGATGTCAGCACCAAGCTATCTCTTGGTATGATAGATAGACATTAAGAACGACAAAAGGTGGCGCGACCATGCTGAACACCGAGGACTTCCTGCGTAGAATTCTTGGCCCTGTGCGTTCGGACATTCGTCCGCTGGTTTTAGCTGTCGATGTTACCGCCGAGCTGCTGTATCAGGAGCAGTGCCGGGAGAGTGATATCCATGTAAGCCGAGATGTTTATGCTAATGTGGCCAAACAACTGAATAAGAAGGAACGGACGGTAGCCAAGGCGGTGCAGCGGCTGACGTCTGTTTTATGGGATGCCTTTGACCAGGAACTGGTGATGCAGGTTATCGGCAAAAAGCTGGCGTATCCGCCGGAACCGCGGGCAATGCTCTTCTATTTGGCATTTTATTTGTACCATGAGGAAGCGTATCACAGCGCGGATAACCGCAATCCCTTTGAACCCATGGTTTCGTTTTGATAAAAAGGCTTGGCTCGGCAGGGAGTCATGCTTTCTTTCGTTTTTCTTCTTTCACGCTAAACAGAATATAACATTTTTTCTGTCGTATTCCATCACTGAACAGGGGCTCCGAAGTACTATATGAAAGGGCTTAACGTACTTTCAGCACAGAGGAGGAGTCCCACTATGACCCCAGCGGAAGCACTGCTGCACGATATTCTTGGTCCGACCCGCTGTGATGTGCGCCCGCTTGCCCTTGCCATGGAATACACCATCGAGAGCCTATATCACAAGGGACGTGAGACAGATATGCACGCCAGCAAAGAAATCTATCCGCATGTGGCCAGTGAACTGAAAAAGGATCAGCGCGCGGTGGCCAAGGCCATTGAACGGCTGACGGCGCAATGCCTGAACGCACTGAGTCCGGAAGCCCAGGAGAAAATCCTGGGCGAGGTGCTGCAATTCCGCCCTTCTCCCAGGGAAATGCTGTTTTACCTCACCTACTATGTGTACAGGGGCAGGCCCTACCGCACCGACAATGAACGGAACCCCTTTGAGCCGACCATCGCGTTCTGAATCGCGGCGGAGAGACGACTGGGGAGCGACAGATCGGGGCGGTTTGTTTGCCTTGCGCTTCTTGTCGCGCAGTGTCGTAAAGCGTCGCTTTTGTACGGTCTTGGCCGCGCCGGCGGCGAACAATTCCCTGCCCTTCGCCAAAAAGCATTGTATTTTTTTCGTTCTCTGCTATAATGGTCGTGTTTCCATTGGCATCACCGGGCAAATGCCCAAGGAGGAACGACCGTTGAAGATTGTAATCGCGGGCAATGGCAAGGTCGGCGCGGCGCTGACCCGCCAATTGTCCATGGAGGGCTATGATCTGACGCTGATTGACGCGAATCAGCAGGTTCTTGATGTAAGCCTGGAGCAATATGACGTGAATGTCATCCGCGGAAACTGCGCGTCTATGGACGTGCTGATGGACGCGGACATTAAGGAAGCGGAGCTGCTCATCGCGCTGACGGACGCCGATGAGACAAACCTGCTTTGCTGCATGACGGCCCATAAGCTCAACCCCATGCTGCATACCATCGCCCGGATCCGCAATCCGGAATATGCCGAACAGATTTACCGCATGCGGGACGCCTTTGGCCTGTCCATGGCGGTGAACCCGGAGAAGCAGACGGCGGATGAAATCGCGCGGCTGCTGCAGTTCCCCGGCTTCCTCAAGCGGGATACCTTTGCCAAGGGTCGGGTAGAAATTGTAGAGGTTCGGGTGGAGGAGGGCAGCCGCCTGAGCGGTCTGGCGCTGAGCGAAATTGAGCGGGTGGTTCGCACCCGGGTGCTGATTTGCTCGGTCATCCGCGACGGCAAGGCCATCACCCCCGGCGGCAGCTTTGTCCTCAAGGAGGGCGACCGCATCTTTATCACCGCTCCCACGCAAAACCTGGCGGATCTGCTCAAGCGCACGGGCGCGATCACCCGTCGGATTGAACGGGTCATTATCTGCGGCGGCGGGCGCATCGGCTTCTATCTGGCCCAGCAGCTGCTCCGAAGCCACATTGCGGTGGAAATCATTGACAAGAACCGGGAGCGCTGTCTGGAGCTGGCGGAGCGCCTGCCGGAGGCCAGCATTGTCCATGGCGACGCTTCCAATACGGATTTATTGGATCGGGAGGGGGTCAGCGACAGCGATGCGCTGATTACCCTGACGGGCCTGGACGAGCTGAATGTGATCGTTTCCCTGTATGGGAAGAACCGAAACGTGCCCATGGTCATCACCAAGTTCGGTCATATCGACAGCCATGGCCTGCTGAACAACCTGCCTCTGGACGGCGTTATTTCCCCCAAGGAGCTGTGCTGCAACAGCATTGTCCGCTATGTACGGGCGCTGAAAAATCAGGTGGGCGCGGCCATTACGGTGCATTCCATTGCCGACGGCCAGGCCGAGGCGCTGGAATTCCGCGTGGACGAAACCACCCTGCACTGCGGCGAGCCCCTCAAGGCCCTGAAGCTGCGCAAGGGCGTGCTGGTGGCCTCCATCAGCCGGGGGCCCCGCACGGAAATCCCCAATGGCGATTCCGTCTTCCAAAAGGGCGACATCGTAATTATCGTGACCAGCACGGACGGCGTCATCTACAAGCTCAACGACATTTTTGCGTAATGGAGGCGCACCGTGAATTATAAAATGGTGGGACGCTTTATCGCCCACATTTTGCTGGTTGAAGCGGTATTTATGCTGCCGCCCATGGTTATCAGCGCCGTGGACGGAACCGCCGCTACCACGGGAGCCTTTGTGATGTCCATGGCCCTGACGCTGCTGATAGCCCTGGCGCTGCTGATGCTCTGCCGGGGCGCCAAGAGCCGCTTTTACGCCAAGGAGGGCCTGGTCTGCGTAGGGCTGAGCTGGATTGCCATCAGCCTCCTGGGCGCTTTGCCCTTTTATCTTTCCAGGGAAATTCCCGCCTACATTGACGCGCTGTTTGAGATTGTTTCAGGCTTCACCACCACGGGCGCGTCGGTGCTCAGCAACGTGGAGGGCCTCACCCGGGGGGCGCTGTATTGGCGCAGCTTCAGCCATTGGCTGGGCGGTATGGGTGTGCTGGTGTTTCTGCTGGCGCTGGTGCCGGAGGGCGAAAGGGGCAGCGGCTTCACCATGCATCTGCTGCGGGCGGAAAGTCCCGGCCCCAGCGTGGGCAAGCTGGTTTCCCGGATGCGGCAAACGGCGATGATCCTCTATGTCCTCTATATTCTTCTGACGGTGCTGAACGTGGTTTTCCTGCTGCTGGGCGGCATGTCCGTCTTCGACGCGGTGTGCACGGCCTACGGCACGGCGGGTACCGGCGGCTTCGGCATCCGAAACGACAGCATCGCCGGGTACAGCCCCTATATCCAGAATGTCTGCACGGTGTTCATGCTGCTCTTCGGCGTCAACTTCACCTGCTACTATCTGCTGCTGCTGCGGCAGTTCAAAGCGGTGTTCAAGGACGAGGAGCTGTGGACATATCTGGGCATCGTTGTGGGCAGCGTCGCGCTGATTGCGATCAACATTCGGCCCCTGTACGATACGCTGGAGGAAACGATGCGGCACAGCGCCTTCCAGGTAGCCAGCATCATGACCACCACGGGCTTTGCCACCACGGACTTTGATCTGTGGCCCAGCTTTGCCAAGGGGATCCTGATGATCCTGATGGTCATCGGCGCCTGCGCGGGCAGCACCGGCGGCGGCCTCAAGGTGGGCCGACTGCTGCTGCTGCTCAAAAGCCTGCGGCGGAACATTCATATCGCGCTGCATCCCAGTAAGATTCAGGTGGTGCGCAGCAATGGCCGCGTGGTCAGCGAGCAGGTGCTGGACAACGCCAATGCCTATCTGGCCGCCTACGCCATTATCCTTTTTGCAAGCTTTCTGGTGGTTTCGCTGGACGGCTTCTCCTTCACCACGAATTTTTCCGCCGTGCTGGCCTGCTTCAACAACATCGGCCCGGGGCTGGAAATGGTGGGCCCCATCGGGAACTACGGCGCGTACAGCCCCCTGTCCAAGCTGGTGCTCATCGGGGATATGCTGGCGGGGCGCCTGGAAATTTTCCCTATGCTCATTCTGATCTCCCGCAGCACTTGGAGCCGGAAATAAGGCTTGCGAGGTTCTCCGAGATGGCGCGTTGCCGTGTCGGAGAGCTTTTTTTCATGGTTTTTTCATGGCACGGATGCGCCCGCTGTGCTATAATGAGGAGACAACAGCAGCGGCAGGCCTGTTCTGCCGCCTTACCAAGGAGGATGTTTTCATGCGACGAAAGGATCGTGAGATCTTCAGCCGTACCGAAATGCTGGCGGTTCTTGACCGCTGCCCTGTGCTTCACCTGGCCCTGAACGCGGAGGAATCGCCCTATGTGGTGCCCTTATCCTTCGGCTGGGAGGAGCGCGGGGGCGCGGTGTGCCTTTATGTACATGGCGCGATGGAAGGCCGTCGGCATGATCTGCTGGCAGCGGACGGCCGGGTGACGGTTTTGGCGGATGTGTTCCATCAGTATATTGAAACGGCCAACGGCGTTTCCTGCGTGTATGAAAGCGTCATCGGGACGGGACGGGCGGAAATCATCACCGGCATGGCGGCGGTCAACGGCATGGCCTGCATTCTTCGCCACTGCGGCTATCCGGGGCGGAAAATTCCGCCGGAGGCCTTCAGGCAGACGAGTCTGTGGCGCATCACCCTGGATGCGATGACAGGCAAGCGGAGGCGCCCGTGAAAAGGCTGATGGCTTATTTCCGCCGGGAGACCGTTTTCACCATTGCGCTGGCTGCGGCGCTATTGTCCTTTCTGCTGACGCCGCCGGGGCCTCATGTGCTCAGGGGCATTGACGCGAGCACGCTATTGATGCTCTTCAGCCTGATGGCGGTGGTGGGCGGACTTCGGCTGGCCGGCGTCTTTTCCCATCTGGGCAGGGCGGTGACGGCGCGCATCCATACAAGCCGTGCGCTGTCGGCGGTGCTGGTGACGGCGTGCTTTTTTCTGGCGATGCTGGCTACTAATGACGTGGCGCTGCTGACGCTGGTTCCCTTCACCCTGGCGCTGATGGCGCAGGCCCGGCAGCGGGACGTTATCCTGACGGTAGCGCTGGAAACCATCGGGGCCAACCTGGGCAGCATGGTCACGCCCATCGGCAATCCGCAGAACCTGTACCTGTATGCCTCCGGCCGGCTGGCCCTGGCGGATTTCCCGGCCCTGACCTGGCCCTATGCCCTGGCGAGCCTGCTTTTGCTGCTGGCCCTGACGCTGTGCGTTTCGCGATCTCCGCTCAGTGCGCAGGCGGAGGCTGCCCAGCCCGTCGAGGATCGGCGGCTGCGGCTCCATGGCGCGCTGGGGGTCGCGGCGCTGCTGGCGGTGGCGAAGGTGCTGCCGCCCTGGCTGACTGCGGCGCTGGTGCTGGTAGCCGCGCTGGCCTTTGACAGGCAGGCGCTGCGCCAGGTAGATTATACGCTGCTGGGCACCTTCCTGTGCTTCTTTGTGTTTGTGTCATCGGTGAAGGAATGCGCGCCGGTGCGGGCATGGCTGGAAGGTATGATGGCATTTTCGCCCATGTGGGCATCGCTCTTGGTGAGCCAGATCATCAGCAATGTGCCCGCATGCCTGCTGCTGGCCCCCTTTACCCAGGACGCCCCGGCGCTGATGCTGGGCGTTAACCTGGGCGGATTGGGAACCCTGGTGGCCTCCCTGGCAAGCCTGATCTCCTTCAAGCTCTATGGCGGCGCTGCAGGCGCGCGCAAGGGCCGCTATCTGGCCGCCTTCACGCTGCTGAACCTGTTGTTTCTCGCCCTGCTCCTGACCCTGAACGCGATCATGGGAAACGCATGACGGGGAAGACGCCAAACTTGCAGAAATATGCAGCCTGTGCAAAAGAGACTTGCATTTTTACCCCCTGTCCCGTATAATATGGGGCAGCGCCCGGAAATTTGCAGGATATGGCGCGAAGGAAGGGACACCCATGCAGGAAATGCAGGATATGATTGACCGGCTGAATCAGTCCGGCAAGCGCCTGAGCAAGGGCCATCGAAGGATTGCCCAATACATTGTGGAGCATTATGACAAGGCGGTGTTCATGACAGCCAGCCGCCTGGGAGAAAGCGTGGGCGTGAGCGAATCCACCGTGGTGCGCTTTGCCGCGGCACTGGGGTACGAGGGGTATCCGCAGTTGCAGCGCTCCCTGCAGGAGCTGGTAAGCCATCGCCTCACGGCCAATCAGCGATTCGAGATGTCCACGGAGATTGATCCCCATGACGCTCTGAACATCGTTATGAAGAGCGATATGCAGAATCTTCGCGGCACGCTGGAAACCATGGACAGCGCCGCCTTTGAGAACGTGGTGCAGCGGCTGCTGGGCGCCCGGGCCATCTATGTGATGGGCCTGCGCTCCGCCGCCCCCCTGGCTCAATTCATGGGGTATTATCTGAATTATATTTTTGATGACGTGCATCTGATTTCCTCCGGGGCCACGGACGTGTTCGAGGAGGTATCCAAAATGCGGGAGGGCGCGGTGCTGGTAGGCATCTCCTTCCCTCGCTATTCTACCCGCACCCTGGAGGCCATGCGCTTTGCCAAGCGCTGCGGGGCGCAGGTGGCGGCCATCACCGACGGCCCCATGTCGCCCCTTTGCGCCATTGCCGACGTGACCCTCACCGCCCGCACGGACATGGCGTCCTTTGTTGATTCCCTGGCCGCGCCCCTGTCGGTCATCAACGCGCTGCTGGTGGCCCTGGGTCTGAACCGCAAGGAGGCGCTGAGCCAGCACTTCCGCCAGCTGGAATCCATCTGGAATACCTACCAGGTCTATCTGGAGGAGGAAGGGCATCATGGCTGAGGTCATTGTGGTCGGCGGCGGCGCTGGCGGCATGCTGGCGGCTCTGTTCGCTGCCCGGGCGGGAGCCGGGGTGACGCTCCTGGAGCGCAATGAAAAGCTGGGCAAGAAGATTTACATCACCGGGAAAGGCCGCTGCAACGTCACCAACGACTGCACCCTGGACGAATTCCTGCGGGAGGTGCCGCGCAATCCGCGCTTCCTGTACAGCGCGCTGAGCTTCTTCCCCCCCCAGGCCATGATGGCCCTGCTGGAGGAGGCGGGCTGTCCCACGGTGGTGCAGCGGGGGCGGCGGGTTTTTCCGGCGACGGAGAAGGCCAGCGATGTCAACCGCGCCCTGGAAAGGCTTCTGCGCCAGGCGGGGGTCAAGGTGCGGCTGAATGCCCGGGTGAAGGCGCTGGCGCTCACCGACGGCCGCGTGGCCGGTGTGACGCTGGCGGAAGGGATTGACCTGCCCGCGGATCGGGTGATCCTGGCCACCGGCGGCCGCAGCTACCCCATGACCGGCTCCACCGGTGACGGCTATGATTTGGCGCGGGCGGCGGGGCATACGGTGATTCCGCCCGCGCCCGTGCTCTCGGCTCTGGTGACGGCGTCGGAGTGGCCCAAGCAATTGCAGGGGCTCAGCCTGCGCAACGTGACCCTCACGCTGAAAAAGGGCAGGAAGGTGCTTTTCAGCGAGCTGGGGGAGATGCTGTTCACGCATTTCGGCATATCCGGTCCCTTGACCCTGTCTCTGAGCAGCCATCTGCCGGAGGAGACGGCCCAGGCGGAGGTATTTCTCAACCTGAAGCCCGGCCTGACCCCGGAGCAGCTGGACGCCCGGCTTCGGCGGGATTTTGCCGAGCAGCCCCGCAAGCAGCTGCGCACGGTGCTGCCAGGGCTTCTGCCGGGGAGGATGGCGGAGCTGTTTCCCGAACTGTGCGGTCTGGACGGCGCGAAGCAATGCTGCCAGATCAGCCGCGCCGAGCGAGAGCGGCTGAGCGCCATGCTTCAGGCGCTGCCGGTGCCTGTTTTGAGGCCCGCGCCTCTGGAGGAGGCTATTGTCACAAGGGGCGGTGTGGCGGTGAGAGAGGTCGTCCCCGCCACCATGGCAAGCCGCCTGACGCCGGGGCTGTACTTTGCCGGAGAGCTGCTGGACGTGGACGCCCATACCGGCGGCTACAACCTGCACATCGCTTTCGCCACCGGCGCCCTGGCCGGACAGAGCGCGGCGGAGGACTGAATAAGTCCGAACGAACCCGACCGAGCATGATGCGGCAGGACGGAACACCGACAGAGATGTTAAGAGGTACTTCAAATTTGCCGTCGGCAGACTGCCAATCGAAAATCGGCGGCATGTACGGTGATTTTCGCGCGATTCCGTTAGGAATCGCTTCCTTACACGAACGAACGGCCGGGAGAACGGCTTTGCCGTTCGACCAGTGAATGAGTGCAAAACTCGTCCAAGTGGCATCGCCACTTGGACGACTCGAAGAGTAGGGAGTCGATACCGTTGAATTATATTGTGGTGGATTTGGAATGGAATCAGCCCTTGTCCTATGACAGCAGCGTTTACCGCCAGGTGGGCGACCGGCTGATCTTTGAGATGATTCAGATTGGTGCGGTGAAGATGGATGCGGCCTTCCGCATTGTGGACAGCGTGTCCATCCCCATCCAGCCGACCCATTATGTGAAGATTCATCCCCGCATCCGCCGGATGACCCAGCTGGGCCCGGAGGAATTGGCGGGCGCGCCCCGGTTCCTGGAGGCCATGGATCAGTTCGCGGCCTGGTGCGGGGAGGACTATACCCTGCTGACCTGGGGCTGCGACGATGTGAGCGTCCTCAAGCAGAACATGGACTTTTTCGGCTGCGGCGTGGCCCTGCCGCCCCTGTGCGACATCCAGCGCCTGTTCAGCGATGTGTACAAGACCAGGGAACGTAAGGGCCTCAAGGCTGCCATGGAAATGCTGGAGATTCAGCCGGAGGAGACGCGGAATTTTCATAACGCCCTCAACGACGCCTATTACACCGCCCTGGTTTTTGCCCGCCTGCCCAAGCCCGAAGACGTGCTGCGCTATCCCCAGCAGCCCCGGTCGCTGATCCATCAGGAGCGCCGCGACCGCCGCAAGGAGCGCGGCGAGGTGTACGACACCCTGGCGGAAGCCCTGGCCAGCGAGAGCGCCCGGCAGCCCCGGTGCCCCGTGTGCGGCAAGCGCACACAGGTGGAGGATGAGGGCTATGTGAAGCAGTGCGCCGATAAGTACATTGGCCTGTCCGCCTGCCCGCATCACGGCGGGCTGCTGATCCGTCTGCGCTTCCGGCCCACGGACGACGGCAAGCGGCTGATGGCCATGAGCGTCGCCAAGGCCACCGCCGCCAACCGGGCCTACGTTCATACCAAGCGCCTGCAGATGGCCCAGAAGCAGGAGCGCTACCTCCGGGAGCACGGGGTTCTTCCCGATCCGGAGGAAGAGCTGATGACGGCCGAGCGCACCAGCATGCCCTTTGACGACTGAAAGGAGGCTCCACCATGAATATCACCTGTGCCGGCGCTGTCCGCGAAATGCCGGAGCGCGCCACGGCTGCCGAATGCCTGAAGGCCTTCTCCGCCTATCCCGCGGGAACGATGGCCGCCCTGGTGGACGGCGTGGTCACGGAGCTGAATACACCCGTTGAGGGAGACTGTGCCATCAGCCCCATCACCCTGGACAACGAGGAGGGGCGGCGGATCTATGAGCGTTCCCTGCGCTTTGTGCTGCTGCTGGCTCTGCGACGGCTATATCCGGGGGAGCAGGTGCGCATTGAGTATTCCGCGGGCTACGGCGTCTTCGTTCGGCTGCCCGGCGTCGCCATGTCCGAGGCCATGGTGGCGGAGGTGGAGGCGGAAATGCACCGCATCGCCGACGCTGCTTTGCCCTTTGAGCGCAAGCGCTGGGCACTGAAGGACGCCATTGATTATTTTGAGCAGGACGGACAGCGGGATAAGGTGGCTCTGCTGAGCCGCCGTTCCTATGAATACTTCGATATGTACGGCTGTGGCGGCATGTGGGAGTATTTCTATGGCCCCATGGCGCCCTCCACGGCCTGGGTGCAGGTCTTTGCCCTGGCGCCCCACGCTCCGGGCTTTGTGATGCTCAGAACGGACCCCGTGCATCATGACCGCCCCGCCGTCTATGTGGATCGCCCCAAGCACCTGACCATGTTCAGCCAGTCCACCGCCTGGTGCGAGATTCTGGGCGTGGTGAACGCCGCCGATTTTTCCGCCATGGTGGAGCAGCACCGTCTCCGGGCCTTCATCCGTGTCAATGAGGCCCTGCACGATCAGGCCATTGGCGACCTGGCCCGCCAGATTGTGGACGGCGGCAAGCGCATCGCGCTGATTGCCGGGCCTTCCTCCAGCGGCAAAACCACCTTTGCCGGACGCCTGGCCATTCATCTGACGGTGCTGGGCCGCCGCCCCGTGCAGCTTAGCCTGGACAATTACTACCGCGACCGGGATACCCTGCCGCTGGAGCCGGACGGTTCCCTTGACCTGGAGGCATTGCACACCATCGACATTCCCACCTTCCAGAACCATCTGCTCCGGCTGACCCGGGGAGAGCTGGTGGAGGTGCCGATTTTCGACTTCCCCACCGGCAAGCGTCTGCCCAAGGGCATTCCCACGCGCCTGGAGCCTGGTCAGCCTATCATCATCGAGGGTATCCACGGGCTGAATCCCGCCCTGTCCGATACCTTGCCCCAGGAGCTGATCCACCGCGTCTTCGTCAGCGCCCTCACCTGCATCAACCTGGACGATCACAACCGCATCCGCACCACGGATGTGCGTCTGCTGCGCCGCATCGTGCGGGATCATCAGTTCCGCGGCACATCTCCTGAACGTACACTGAGAATGTGGCCCAGCGTCCGCCGGGGAGAGGAAACGTGGATTTATCCCTACCAGGAGCAGGCGGACTATGTGTTCAACACCGCCCTGCACTATGAGCTGCCGGTGCTCAAGTATTTTGCCTACGACCTGCTGCGTCAGGTCACGCCCGGCACCCCCGAGGATATTATCTCCCAGCGGCTGCGCAAGGTGCTGCACTATTTCCCCGACATTGACCCCGCCATCCTGGGCGAGATTCCTCCCCTGAGCTTGCTGCGGGAATTCATCGGCGGCTCCACCATGGAGCTGGAATGAAGGGGCGGCGCGGCTGAACCAGCTTTGTCCATTGACAAAGCCGGGGGAAAAGGTGTTAAATAATGCTGTTGGGCTTAAACCGGTTTAGGCGTGGAGGAGGAACTACTGTTGCTGGTTTTGCAAAATATCCTGCAGGTCATTGCGGCTGTAAGCGGCGTCTGGTTGATGATAATGTTCATCTATCAGATGTACCTGACCATCTTTGGCTTTAAGCGTGAAACGAAGGATTACGCCGATCACGCGCCGGAAAGCCGCTTTTTGGTGCTGATTCCTGCGCACAATGAAGAACGGGTCATCGGGGACATCATTGATAATCTGAAGCGGATGGATTACCCAGAGGCGCTGTATGACTTTTATGTCATTGCGGATAATTGCACCGATCAGACGGCCGAGGTCGCCAGGTCGGCGGGCGCCAAGGTGATTGTTACGCAGAAGGATGCGCCTGACGCACCCACGGGAAAGCCTATTGCATTGAAGAAAGCGCTGGACAGCCTCGGAGCGTATCAAAAGGACTATGACCTGCTGATGATTTTTGACGCGGATAATCTCATGGATGAAAACATGTTTCGCGAGGTTAACAGCCAGTACCTGGATAAGGGAAGGCCTGATCTGATTCAGTGTTACCTGGGCGCCAAAAATAAAAAAGGCGTGGTGGCATGGTTTTACTACACCAGCTACACGGTGACCAACCGTTTCTTTCAGCTGGCGAAGCATCGGCTGGGGCTGAACTGCTCCGTAGGAGGCACAGGATACGCCATTGCAACCCAGTACGTTTATGATCGCGGCGGCTGGACGACCATGTCCCTGACCGAAGATATTGAAATCCAGGTGGAAGCCACGGCGGAGGGCCGCAGGATATTATGGAATCACAATGTCCGGGTCTACGATGAGAAGCCAACCAGCTTCCGGGCCTCGCTGCGTCAGAAAATCCGCTGGGGACAGGGCCATTGGTTTGTGGCGCTGAAAAACACCGGGAAAATCTTCCGGGCACTTTTTCGCAAACAGATCAGTTTGGGCGAATTTGTCAGCGTGATCCTGTACATGTACAGCTTATCGGCCTATGTGGTCACGGTATTGCAGCTGCTTATCACGGGTATTCTGCTGCTGCCATGCTTTGTGCATCAGCCCGCCATACCGTCGCTGGCGGAAACGCTGATTGGTATAGGCATTTTCCTTTACAGCTATTTCTTCCTGTTCTATCTGGCTGATTGGGTGGATAATCGCATCCCCATGAAGCTCTCCACGCTGCCGGTGATGCTGGTCAGCTTCGTGGCGAACATGATCATTGCCGCCATCAGCCAGATTTGGGGCCTCCTTCGCTACCGCCATCAGCATACCTGGGTGAAGACCGAGCACAAGCTCCACGGCGACGCGGATACCCGCCCGGAGGGCAAGGGGCAGGCGTCCGCCGGGGCATAAAGATGAGGAGTTCCGCGTTCTGGCAAGCCTGCGATCGCTGTAAACTCTTATGAAAAGGGCCCTTGGCTGTGGAAATCCGCTTCCGCAGCCAAGGGCTTTCTGCATGCTCTGAAAGGGGGGGCCGCTTTTGTGACGTGGGTTTTCCGGCCTTTGGGGCATAGAAGCTCTGCGGATTACCCGATCACCGTCAGCTCCTTGGGCGCGTGGTTGAGCAGGCTGCATCCATCCTCGGTAATCACAACCAGGTCCTCGATTCTGACGCCGAAGCGCCCCGGCAGATAGATGCCCGGCTCCACGGAGATGCACATGCCCGGCTCCATGATGACGGGCCGCCCCGCCACGTCGAAGGGCTCCTCATGGTAGTCGATGCCGATGCCGTGGCTGGTACGGTGAGGATAATAGTCGCCGTAGCCCGCGTCGCGAATGACCTTGCAGGCAGCCTCGTGAATGTCGGACATCAGCACGCCTGGCTTGACGCTGCTCAGCGCGGCCAGGTTGGCCTCCAGCACGATGTCGTAAATTTCCCGCTGCTCAGGGCTTGCCTGCTTGAAAAACACCGTGCGGGTCATGTCGCTGTAATACCCGTCAATGCGCTTGCCTGTATCCACGCATACGGTATCGCCCGGCTTGAGCGCCGTGTTGCCGGGCGTGTGATGCGGCTCGGCTGAGCCGACGCCAAAGCACACCATCGGATCGCCCGCAAAGCGGCCTACGCCATGGGCCATAAAGCTGTCCGAGAACACCGCGCCCAGCTCCAGCTCCGTCATGCCCTCGCGCAGCTGGGCGAAGGCGCTGGCAAACACATCGTCGGTCACTTCGCTGGCCCGGCGCAGCAAAAGAATCTCGTCCTCGGTTTTGATGACTCTGGCTTCCTCCACACAGGAGGAGAGCCGCAGCCGCAGCTCCGGCCGCAGCTGCATCAGCGGAAGCAGGAAGCGGCCCTGCAAAGTGCCGTCCACGCCGGTTTCCGCGTTCTCCAGCAGGCGGCTCAGGTTGGAAACTGCCGCGCCCGAGTCGGAGTAGACGGTCACTTCGCATCCCTCCGGCTCAATCACCGCCAGGACATAGCAGAGCATGCTGCACCTTTCTTGCGTCACCACCAGCGCGTCCAAACGATCCATGGGGTTGCACCACACGCCGGTCAGGTAATAGATGGCCTGCGGCTGGGTCACAATCAGCTGTTCCACACCATGCGCACGCATACGCGCGCGTACACGCTCCAAGCGGTTCTGAATCATGCCTATCAACTCCTTTGCCACTATCTTATCGCTTTTCTGCGCTGCTTCCCAGAAAAAGAATGCGCATTCTTCTGGCAAAAACGATCATTTTGTCCATGCGCCGCACCATAAAAAGTCATTTCTGCGCGTTTTATGCCTCATACGGATATGCAAATTCACCCCCAAAAAGTTATCATAGGCATAAGAAAAATCCATACAGAAAGGTGATTGCTGATGAATCAGGAGCTTTTGACAAAGGTGGACGAATGGCTGAAGGCTCATCGTCAGGAAATCATTGACGATCTGATCGGGCTGGTGCGCATTCCCAGCGTATCCATACCCGACAAGGAGGTTCCCCCCTTCGGTCAGCCCTGCCGCGATGCGCTGGACTACATGTTCCGCCTGGGTGAGCGCCACGGCTATTCCTTCAAAAATTACGATCATTATGTGGGCGCGATTACCTTTACTAAGGGCCAGGAGGAAATCGGCATGTGGGCGCATCTGGACGTGGTTCCCGTGCCCAATCCCGGCGAATGGGATTATCCGCCCTTTGAGGGGATGCTTGTGGACGACCGTTACCTGATCGGCCGCGGCGTACAGGATAACAAGATGGCCGCCATCGGCGTTTTCCATGTGATGAACTGCCTGCGTGATCTGGGCGTCAGGCTGCGCCGCCGTTACAGCCTGTACATGGGTACCAGCGAGGAAACCGGCATGGAGGACGCGCGTTACTTTACCGCGCATTACAAGGCGCCGGATCTGTCCATCGTGCCGGATACGGGCTTTCCCGTATGCTGCGCGCAGCGAGGCTGCATGACCTTGATGCTGGAGCTGCCCTTTGCTCCGGCGGTGCGGTTCGAGCAAAGCAACAACCCCTCCGTCACCCCCGAGGAAATCACCGCATTCCTGCCCGACGGCGAAAGACTGCGCGCCGTGGGGGATTCCTCGCACATTTTTAACGCCAACGGCATTAGCAACGCGGTGGTCAGCATGCTGGGTCAGCTGGCGGGCGTATACCCGGCTGACGGCGAAAGGCTGCTGGCCCTGGCGGGGATGATTGACAGCTGGCACGGCGAGTCCCTTGGCATTGACTTCTCGGATGAGCTTTCGGGCCCGCTGCAGATGGGCGCCACCGAGATGGCGTGGGCGGACGGACGGCTGCGGGTGAAGCTGTATATCATCCTGCCTGTCACGGCGGACGCGGACGCGCTCTGCGCAAGGGCCCAGGCGAAGGCCGAAACCATCGGCGCGAGGGCCGTCCGGTTGCGTCTCCGGCCCTCCTGCTCCTTCCCCACGGATCATCCCGTGGTGGAGGTATTAACGGACGTGTACAATCAGGTGATGGGGCAGGACAGCAAGCCCTTCGTCATGTCCGGGGGCAACTACGCCGCCTACATTCCCAACGCCTTCGGCTTCGGCCTCGGAATGCCCGGGCGCGAATTCCCGCCGCATATTTTCCGCCCCGGACGCGGCGATTATCATCAGTGCGACGAGAGCGAGGACATCGAGCACATGCTCAATTTCATGCGGGTATACGCCCTGAGCATTGCCGCGCTGGATGAGGTGGAACGCATCAAAGAATAAGCAGGTCATTGATAAAGTGTCAATGGAAGGTCGCGCATGGCATGCCTGATTTGCCGTCTGCGGGATTGCAATCGTATCCGCCGGGCGGCGTCGTCGCGAGAAGAAAAACGGCGGGGCGGGGAGTTTTTGTGCGCAAAAGTAATTTCTTATAATAAACATTAACCGGCATCCCTCGGCAAAGCGTCAAAGCCGCTTTGCCGGCGCCATGAAGGAGTAAGGACATGAGTTTTCAAAAGTATCTGGATGCGCTGCGCCAGGAGATCAAGCCTGCCCTGGGCTGCACGGAACCCATTGCCGTGGCGCTTGCCGTGGCCAAGGCCCGGGAGACCCTGGGCTGCCTTCCCGAAAGGGTCGAGCTCTGGGTCAGCACCAACATTCTGAAAAACGCCATGGGCGTGGGAATTCCGGGCACGGGTATGGTTGGGCTGGAAATCGCCACGGCGCTGAGCTGCGTCGCGGGCCATTCCGAATACGGCCTGGAGGTGCTCTCCGGCGCGGGCCCGCATGATTACGGGCTGGCCCGCGGTTACGCGGCCGCCGGAACCATCCGCGTTCAGAAAAAGGACACGGAAAAAAAGCTGTACATTGAGGTGCATGCCTTCGCGGCCGGGCATGAGGCAATCTGCATCATTGAGGACGCCCATACCCACATCACCCATGTTCAGCTGGACGAGCATGTGCTGGAGCACGATGCTGTCCAGACGCTGCACCCGGGCTCTTCCGCCGTCCATCCGTTGGATGTGGCCGGCATCTACGCCTTCGCCACGGGTGTGGATGTGGATGAGCTGCGCTTCCTGTACGATGTGATCGCCATGAACGATACCATTGCCCGGGAGGGGCTTTCCAGGGATTACGGCATGCGCGTGGGCCGCGTGCTGCAAAGCGGACGGGCCATGGAGGAGATGACACTTTCGGACTATGTATGCGCTTATACCTCCGCGGCTGCCGATGCGCGCATGGCGGGCTCCACCCTGCCGGTGATGAGCACCGCGGGCAGCGGGAACCAGGGCATCAGCGCCAGCCTGCCCGTGGTTGCCGCCGCGCGAAAGCTGGGTGCTGGCGAGGAGCCTATGCTCCGGGCGGAAGCGCTGAGCCAGCTCATTACCATTCATATCAAATCCCACATCGGCAAGCTGTCGCCCCTGTGCGGCTGCGCCATCGCGTCCTCCATCGGCTCGGCAGCGGGCATTGTGTATCTGCTGGGCGGCGGCATAGATCAGATTCTGTTCGCCATTCAGAACATGATTGCCGATATTTCCGGTCTGATCTGCGACGGCGCCAAGTCCAGCTGCGCGCTGAAAATCGCCAGTTCCCTCGCCAGCGCGGTGCAGTGTGCCCAGCTGGCCATGGCCGGGGTCACGCCCACCAAGCTGGACGGCATCATTGCGGAGGACCCGGAGGGGAGCATCCGCAATCTGGCCAACCTGGGAAGCGTCGGTATGAACCAGACGGATCGCGTGATTCTGGATATGATGATTGCCAAGTAAAAGCACCATACGCGCGGGTTGGCGCTACGGCCGAGCATTGAAGCCTTGTCTGAACGTCCGATCATGCGTTATAATAAGCCAGCGCTTTTCTTCATGGTTGGGGCGGAAGGAAGCACCGAGCTTGCGGAAAAGAGCATATGAATACACGAAAAGGTGATATCTGTGAATCAGCATGGTCCGCAGCTCAACATCTTTTACCGGCACTTTGATCTGCCCGCGAATTTTCCTGTGATCGGACTGCTGGGGGATTCCTGGAAAAGCTACTTTCAGCCGCCGTCACGGTTGCATTTTCATAATTGCATGGAGCTGGGCTTCCTGCACTCCGGCCGGGGCGTGGTTCATCTGGAGGATCGCGTCCTGCCCTTTGAAGGCCCCTGCCTGGTGATCGCCCCGCCCAATGTGCCCCACGCCCATACCGTGGAGGAAGGCGGCGTGTGCTGCTGGAACTGGATCTATGTGGATCCCCAGGCGATGCTGCCCCACCTGAATCCCCGCCTGAGCAACATGTTGAGCGAATACCAGCGGAACATGGGCGGCGAGGACTGTGTGCTCAGCGGCAAGGATCACCCGGAAATACTGGCTGTTCTCGGCCTGATTGTCCGGGAAATGGAGAATACGCAGGTTCACTATCAGAGCATTGTGCGCGATTTGTTCGGCACGCTGTTTCTGCTGTTGCTGCGCAGCTATTCGGGAACCGTCAAAAACGATCAGTATATCAACAACCAGCTCAGGTGCATCGCTCCCGCCATTTCCTATATCGCGGAAAACTATATGGAGGAGATCTCCATTGAAAAGCTGGCCCGCCTCTGCCATGTGAGCACCTCGCATTTCCGCCGCCTGTTCAAGCAGATGCTCGGCTGGTCGCCGCTGGACTATGTGCAGCTGGTGCGCATCGACCGTTCCTGCGTGCTGCTTTACAACTGTGATTATTCTGTCACAGAGATCGGTCTGCAGGTGGGATATCCCTCTCCGTCCAGCTTCAACCGCCAGTTCCGGCGGATTCACGGCATCTCTCCCAACCAATGGCGGCAAAAGATGCGCAGCGAGGAAAACCCGGTGGTAACGGCGTACTTCGACTCGCTGCCGCCCTCCAACTATCAGTTCTTTCCAACGGTCGCCCCTTCTTCGTCGGAGTCCGACCCCGAATAATGTAGGCGCTGCGCCAAAGCGCCCTTCCGGTCTTCGGCCAAGCGGCGGAGCGGAACACAGAAAGGAGAAAGTAATTTGCATACTACGGGCGATTTTACCCTTCCCGGTGAGGCCGGTTACGAACGCCTTACGCTGGAGCTGGCGCAAAAATGGGGCGCGGATGTCATTCGTGATTCCGACGGCACCAGGCTTTCCGGCGAAATTGTGGACGCGGGCTACCGCATCTATTCCACCATCTGCATCATCCGTCAGCACAATGCCTTTGCCGCAAAGCATCCCGACAGCCAGCAGCAGACCTTTCTGATTTCCAGGCCCGTGCTGGCCCAGGGTGACAGCGCCGTCATCCCGCTGATGGACGGCTATTTTGCCGAGCAGATGCAGCTCAACGACAGCCCAGACGCCCTGCGCTATTACCAGGTCTATGACCGCACGGAGGGCCGCGAGGTGCCGCGTGATTGCTGGACCTATGCTGACGGCAAGGTCACGGTGCGGGGCTGCACGCCCTGGCACCAGTACACGGCCTCCTTCCTGTGCTGGCGCATCTGGGAAGAGATCAACATGTACAACCACACCACCAACCACTGGACCAGCGAGCACCTGCGCCAGCTGGATCCCCGTCATCCCGCCGCATGGGCATACCTGCTGAAGTGGCTGGACGACTGGTGTGAGAACAACCCGCAGACCAGCGTGGTGCGCCTGACCAGCCTGTTCTACAATTTCGTGTGGATATGGGGCAGCGACATGCGCAACCGCCACCTGTTCACTGACTGGGCCAGCTACGACTTTACCGTAAGCCCCGCCGCGCTGGATGCCTTTGAGCGGCAGTATGGCTATGCCCTTACCGCCGAGGATTTTGTCAACGGCGGCAAGCGGCAGGTGACGCACATGCCGCCCACGCGGGTCAAGCGGGACTATATGGACTTTATTCAGGCCTTCGTGGCGGAAAAGGCCAGGGCGCTGGTGGACATCATCCATAGACATGGCAAGGAAGCCTATGTTTTCTACGACGACAGCTGGGTGGGCATGGAGCCCTGCGGCGAGCGCTTCCAGTCCATCGGCTTTGACGGGCTGATTAAGTGCGTGTTTTCCGGCTTTGAATGCCGCCTGTGCGCCTTTGCCCAGGTGCCCGTGCATGAGCTGCGCTTCCATCCCTACCTGTTCCCCGTGGGGCTGGGCGGCGCGCCCACCTTTTCCCCGGGCGGCGCGCCCGAAAAGGACGCCCTTCGCTATTGGCGCAGCGTTCGCCGGGCGCTGCTGCGCGAGCCGGTGGATCGCATCGGCCTGGGCGGCTACCTGCACCTGACGCTGGATTTCCCCGCTTTCAATGACACCATGGCCGAGATGGCGGACGAATTCCGTCTCATCAAGCGGCTTCACCAGCACGGCGCGCCTTATACGCTGCCTATTCGCGTGGCCGTGCTGCACACCTGGGGCAAGCTGCGCTCCTGGACGCTCTCCGGCCATTTCCACGAGACCGATAAGCATGCCCTCATCCATATCAACGAGGCGCTCTCCGGTCTGCCGGTGGACGTGCGGTTCATCAGCTTTGATGATGTGACAAACGGCGCGCTGGACGGTGTGGATGTGGTCATCAACGCCGGGCGCATGGGCGATGCCTGGAGCGGCGGCGATGCCTGGAACAGCGCGGAGGTTGTGTCCGAGCTGACCCGCTTTGTCCATGAGGGCGGCGCGTTCATCGGCGTGGGCGAGCCCTCCGCCGTGCCCGGGTACGATCATCGCTTCCGCATGGCCCATGTGCTGGGTGTGGACGAGGATGACGGCGCGCGGGTATGCCATGGCCGCTGGGCATATGAGGTGGATCAGACCCTGCCCATTGCCGTGGCGCCGGACTGCCTGGGCGAGCTGCCCCATCTGTATCTGACGGATGGCGATACCCGCGTCCTGTGCGAGAAAAACGGCGTACCGCAGATGACCGTGCATCCCTTCGGCAAGGGCAAGGGCATTTACATGAGTCATTTTACTGTCGGCCCCGCCGGCACCCGCATGCTCCTGGAAACGCTGCTGTATGCCTGCCGCCTGCCGAGGAACAGCGCGTGGCTGTCCGACAGCGCCCTGGTGGAAACGGCCTGGTACCCCGAGGATCGCATGCTGGTGGCGCTCAACAACGCCGAGACCGAAACCACCGCTGTTCTGTATACGGACAGGGGCGAACAGACCGTAACGCTTGGGCCTCTGGAAACCCGGATGATCCAATACAGCTAAGCAAAGCGCAGTGTGCCTGTCGCGATAAGCGGCAGGTACTTTTGCGTGAAAGGGGCGACACCTTTTTGCGGGAGCTTCGCACCGCGAATATGCCCCGAAGGAACCCTTCGGTTTTCGATTGACAGTCAGCGGACTTGCGAGCTCTCCGACGCTTCCCGGGACTTGGGGCAGGCCCCGAAGCTTTCCTGCCTTTTCGCCCCATCTCAAACCGCTTGCGGTCACATCAGGTTGAATTGACCCCAAGAATGATCGAAATTCGGTGGAACGCACGGCCTTTTTTGTGTTATTTTTCATACAACGGTCACAGAAAAGCCATTGCTGAAGCGCCGACATTGCAAAGGAGGATCAGTATGAACAAGAGAGAACGGGTTATCGCAGCCTTCCAGGGGAAAGAAACCGATCACGTCCCGGTATGTATGTGGCAGCATGTGCCACCGGAATACTGGGATGACGATGACCGCTTTGCCGAGTACCAGATTCGTGCCTACAGGAATACGGACGTGGACTTTATAAAGCTTTCTGCTGATAAGTACTTCTGCTGGCCCGCTCCGGCTCTGGACGGCATCACCGGTGCCGACGAATTGTACAACATCCAGCCCCTGGGCGCGGATCATCCCTTTATCCGAGGCCAGATTGAGCGCACCAAGAAAATCATTCAGGGTCTGAACGGAGAATGCGTCGCCCTGTACCTGATTTTTGCTCCCATCTGCTATCTGCGCCTGCAGGTGGGCTATCCCATGATGATGAAGCTGATTCGCGAAAATCCCGACGCGATGATGCATGCCTGCGACGTCATCGCCCAGGATGTCAAGCTGCTGGTGCGCGGCATCATTGAGGAGGCCGGCGCGGACGGCGTCTTCTTCAGTGTGCAGAACGCCGAGGAGAACCGCTTTACCTACGACGAGTACCGGGCGTGGATTACCCCCAGCGAAAAGTCCGTGCTGGATTATGCCAACAGCCTCAGCGACATGAACGCCATCCATCTGTGCGCGTGGGAGGAGATTCCCAACCGCCTGTCCGTGTGGGCCGACTACAAGACCGCCGTGGTCAGCTGGTCCCGTTTCATTGATATCCAGGACATTCAGGAGGCCAAGAAGCACTTTGGCTGCACGGTTTGGGGCGGCTTTGACAACCGTCCGGGTACCACCCTTTATACCGCCAGCCGTGAGGAGCTGGAGCAGGAAGTCCGCTCGATGATCGCCCAGGGCGGCAAAGCCGGCTACATTCTGGGCGCGGACTGCAGCATTCACAACGACCTTCCTGAGGAAAGAATCCGCTGGGTTGTCGAGGCGGCGCGCAGAATCTGATGGCTGCCGCATTGGAAAGGCGCTGAATTGCCGCCCGGCGTTGGACTGCTGCGACCGTCCGATGCCGGGCGGATTTCGTTCAGACCAGCCCGGCGGCGAGCCTCCGACAGGCTGGAAGTTGTCAGCAAACGACGGCGATTTTCGGGCGGCGACCGCGGGGCGCGGGCTGCCTGCCCACACGGAAATGATCGTTTCTGCTTGTTTTTTGCTTTATTTCATCTTTATTGAATTGCATATTATGCTGTATGATTTAAGTATGAAAGAGCACATTTTATACATGATTTGATGAAAGGGAGAGAACATGGATGAAGAATAATACAGCGATTGACCGTCCTGTACTCGCACCATCCAGGGGAAAGCGCATACTTCGCCAGCTGGTGGAATACCGCTATCTGCACCTGATGGTCATCCCCGGCATCATCTTTTTCCTGGTGTTCAAGTATGTGCCCATGTATGGCATCATCATTGCCTTCAAAAACTACAAGGGCGCGGCGGGCGGCTTCAGCGCGATTATGAGCGCGCCATGGATCGGTTTCAAGAACTTTGAGACCTTCTTCAAGTCCCTGTACTGCGAGCGCGTTTTCAAAAACACCATTTACCTGAGCCTCCTGCGGCTGATTTTCAGCTTCCCCGCCCCCATCCTGCTGGCGCTGCTGATTAACGAGATTCGCAAAAACTGGTTCAAGCGCACGGTGCAGACCATTACCTACATGCCCTATTTTCTCAGCTGGGTTGTGGTCGCCGGCCTGCTGAACACCATGCTCTCCCCGGATAATGGCGCCATCAACACGATGATTAAGCTTTCAGGCGGCCAGCCCATCTACTTTCTGACGTCCAAGCAGTGGTTCCGCCCGATATTGATCGTTTCGGAGATATGGAAGAACATCGGCTACGGCTCCATCGTCTACCTGGCGGCCATCACCAGCATCGACCAGGAGCAGTACGAGGCAGCCCGCGTGGACGGCGCCAACAAGCTGCAGCAGATTCTGCACATCACGCTTCCCGCGCTGTCGGAGATCATCGCCATCATGCTGATCCTGCAGGTGGGCAAGATGTTCGACGATAACTTCGACCAGATTTTCAACCTGTACAGCGCGTCGGTCTACGAGGTCGCGGATGTGTTTGAGACCTACGTTTACCGCAACGGTATCCAGCAGTCGAAGTTCTCCTACTCGGCGGCGGTGGGCCTGGTCAAGAGCGTGCTTGCCCTCGCGATGATTATGTTCTCCAACAAGGCCAGCCGCAAACTGGGCGCGCAGGGCCTGTTCTAAGGAAAGGAGGAGAATCGTCATGAACGGTACGATGACCAAGGGCGACCGAATCTTTAATATCATCAACAACATGGTGATGGTGCTGCTGTGCATCGCCATGATTTACCCGGTTCTGTTTGTGGTCGGACGCTCTGTAACGCCTGAGATTGAGCGCGCGCTGCATCCGCTGCGCCTGATTCCCTCCACCCTGGACTGGTCCGGCTATAGCTTCATTCTGTCCTCCGGCTCCAACATCGTCAACTCCTACATGACAACCATCGCGCGCACGGTCATCGGCACGTCGCTGAACGTGGTTTTTACCATGCTGCTGGCTTATCCGCTTTCCAAGCGATATTATCCCCTGCGCAAGCCGATGACGGCCATGATCGTCTTTACCATGTGGTTCTCCGGCGGACTGATTCCCAGCTTTCTGTTGAACAAGTCCCTGGGCCTGCTCAACAACTTCTGGGTCTACATCCTGCCCGGCTTGGTCAATCCCTTTAACATGATTGTGCTGCGCAACTTTTTCTCCCAGGTTCCCGACTCCCTGGAGGAATCGGCTAAGCTGGACGGCGCAAACGATCTGCGGGTGTTCTTCTCCATCTACCTGCCGCTGTCCACCGCGTCGCTGGCGACCATCACGCTGTTTTACGCGGTGTATCACTGGAACATGTGGTTTGACTCCATGCTCTACATGAACAAGAAGGAAATGTGGACCATGCAGTACACCCTGCGCCAGCTGATCGACTCGGCCACCGTCACCGACATCACCGTGGTCGGCTCCAGCATGGACTTTATTCCCCCAGCCGAAACCGTGCGCATGGCCACCATCGTCATCGCCACCGTTCCCATCTTGTGTGTCTATCCCTTCCTTCAGAAGTATTTTGTCAAGGGCATGCTGGTGGGCTCGGTCAAGGGCTGACGGACGTTTACTTTGGCTCTCAGGGCGTCTGCCCTGAAGATAGATTCAAGGAGGTAACCAAGATGAAGAAACTGGTCTCTCTGGTACTCGCGGTCGCGATGCTGCTGAGCCTGACCGCCGCTGCTTTTGCTGAGCAGACGGAACCCGCTCGCTTCGTGATCCGCTCCAACTCCAACAAGGAGAACAAAACCGAAAACGACAAGATCAAGGCGCTGATCGAAGAGAAGTCCGGTATCGACTTCGAGGTCATCGTCGTGGCGGAAAACACCTGGAACGAAAAGGTGAACGTCATGATTGCCGGCTCCGAGAAGTTCGATACCCTCAACCTGACCGCCGGCGGCGGCGTGTGGGCGACCTATGCCTCCAACGGCGCCATCCAGCCCTACTCTCAGGAGCTGCTGGATACCTACCTGCCCGACGTGATGGCCATGATCCCCGAGGAGGCCTGGATTCCCTGCAAGGACGCTCAGGGCAACATCTGGGCGCTGCCCCGTCACGAGACCTTCACCGCCGGCGGCGTTCCCTCCATCCGTACCGACTGGCTGGAGAAGCTGGGCATGGAGATGCCCACCACCCTGGCCGAGCTGGAAGCCTATTTCGAGGGCGTCAAGACCACCGATGTCAACGGCAACGGCGACCCCACCGATGAGTACGGCTACATCCCCTACTTCCAGAGCCTGTTCTCCGGCCCTCTGCATGTGTACTACCTGGGCACCAAGGGCGACTGCAACGACGTGGATCGCTTCCTGGACGAGGACGGCGCCGTCAAGCCCTGGTATATGCACAAGAATGCCTGGGCGCTGGTCAGCAAGGCTGCTGAGTGGTACCAGAAGGGCTACATCAACCAAGATTACCTGACCATGACCAATGAGACCGCCAACGACATGGGTGCTACCGACCGCATCGGCATGTGCTCCGGCTGGTACAACATGGGCCTGCAGGGCACCGATCGCCTGAAGAGCGCCAACCCCGACAGCACCTGCTCCTGGGCCGCGATCCCCAACTTTACCGACGCTGTCAGCGGCGTGAACGCCTGGGGCGGCAACCCCGTCTACATGGCTGAGGTTGCGCTGTCCGCCACCTCCGAGGATCCCCAGTGGGCGCTGAAGCTGATTAACTGGATCTTCGAGTCCCAGGACAACTACATGCTGGCCACCTACGGCATCCAGGACGATCACTGGGTTCTGTCCGAGGACGGTGAGACCTTCACCCAGCCCGAAGGCGCCACTGACCGCTACATGCTGGAGTATCAGCTCTTTGAGTGGTACGACTACAACAAGTATCCCGAACCCCTGGTGTCCAAGGAAAACTCGACTTGGCGCGCTTACACCGCCTGGGAGATGCGCAACCAGATCGACAACGGCATCAAGGCCATTCCTCCCTTCGACTACTATGTGCCCTACGATCTCAACAATACCGACGCTGAGTTCCTGACCGACGACGCCACCACCCTGATTAAGGAAGCCATGGAGAAGGCGCTGGTGGGCGAGTTGACTCAGGAGCAGTGGAACGAGACCGTGCAGACTGCCTGGGAGATCGACGGCCAGATCCGCAGCGCTGTTTGGACCGAGCAGTACAACAACTTTGTCAACGCCGACTAATCAACAAAGCGGCGGTTGAAGCCCCATCGCCTCAATGGGCCGGGCCGTGCCTTTGGGTATGGTCCGGCTCTCGTTATTGGGGAGGCGTTGGGGGGACACCCAGAGTGTCGACAAAGTGGCTCACGCCACTTTGTCGAGGAAGCTGAAGAATGTTTTTCTCCGCATAATTACAGTTTGCTACGAAAAACTCCCCGCCCCGCCGGCAGAGCCGGCGGATACGACTGCAGTTTTGCAGACGGCAATTTGCCCAACTGTTTCGCGATCATTTGTCAACGGTCTGAATAACGTCTATATCACAATGGAAAGGACGGCCCGACGATGCTTCAGCTGGATCGATTTGTCAAAAAGTATCAGAATCACATGGCTTTGCGGGGGCTCACCTGCGCCGTCAGCCGCGGACAGGTGGTGGGACTGCTGGGCGCCAACGGCGCGGGCAAGTCCACGGCCATGAACATGATTGCCGGCTACTTTGCCCCGACCTCAGGCATGATCTCCTGGGACGGGACGAATATTGCCCACCTTGGCGCCGCGTACCAAAACGAGGTGGGCTATCTGCCCGAGATACCGCCGCTGCACCCGGAGCTGACCGTGCGCGAATCCATGGAGTACGCCTGCGGGCTGAAGCGCATCCGCCGCGACAAGCGCCGCGCCCATATCGAGCAGCTGTGCGAGATGACCGGCGTGGCTGACCGGATGAACATGACCACCCGCAGCTTGTCCAAGGGCTATAAGCAGCGCGTCGGCCTGGCCCAGGCCCTGGTGGGCGACCCCGGGCTGATTATTCTGGACGAGCCTACAGCGGGCCTGGACCCGGAGCAGATCATCGCCGTGCGGGAATTGATCCGTGAGCTGGGTAAGCAGCATGCCGTGATTCTGTCCAGCCATATCCTGTCCGAGATTGACGACATATGCGCTTCCCTGCTGATCCTGCGCAGGGGCGAGATGGTCGCCTCCGGCACCATTGCCGAAATCGCCGCGCGGGTGCCCCGCCAGGAGCACAGACTGCGCGTCCGCACCTCGGGCGAGCGGGCCCGGGAGGCGCTGTGCGCGCTGCCGGGGGTGACGGATGTACAGGCGCTTCCGCCCCGGGAGCAGGGCTGGCAGGAGTGGCTTGTACGCTCCCGCGCCGATGTCGCCGCCCAGGTGTCCCCGGCGCTGAGCTGCGTTCAGGCGCGGCTGCGCATGCTCTACCCCATGGACGTGGATTTGGAGGACATCTTTATGAAGCTGATGCAGGGGGAGGCTGAACCGTGCGAAGCGTGATTCAAAAGGAGTGGCGCTCCTATTTCGCGACGCCCACGGGCTATGTGTTCATTGCCATCTTCTGGCTGCTTGGCGCGGCGTTCTTCCTGTTGTACAACATCCTGGCCGCCTCAGCGGATCTTTCCTCGCTCTTTGGCAACCTCAGCTACCTGTTCATGCTGATTGTGCCGCTGCTGACCATGCGCCTTTTCAGCGAGGAGCGCCGTCAGAAAACGGATCAGCTGTACTACTGCGCGCCCACCGCCCTCACCCGGGTGGTGCTGGGCAAGTATCTGGCGGCCATGGGCGTGCTGTGCGCATCGCTGGCAGGCACCGGGCTGTATGTGCTGATCCTTGCCCTGCGGGTTCCGCTTTCCTGGGGGATGGTACTGGCGCACTATCTGGCCTTTCTGCTGCTGGGCGGCTGCTATGTGGCCGTGGGTCTGCTGGTGAGCTCGCTGGCGGACAGTCAGATCACCGCCGCCATCCTGACGCTGGCGGTGAACATGCTGCTCCAGCTGATCGAGATGTCCTCCGCCACGCTGGTGACGCCGTTCCTTCCGTTTTTGCCCGCGCTGCTGCGAAGCGTTGCGCTCAACCGGCATTATGCGCAAATCGCCAGCGGGGTCGTCTACCCCATGGACATCGGCTACTTTCTGCTTTTCTCCGCGCTGCTGCTTAGCGCCACCGTCTGCGTGCTGACGCGCCGCAAATGCAAAAGGAGGTAAGCCGTATGAAAGCCTTTCGTTTTTCCGTGCCGATGCGGACGGCCGCGGCGCTTTTGTGCGTCATCCTGGTATGCGCCGGGCTGTATGTGCTTGAAAACCGCGGGGGCGTGGTCTGGGATCTGAACCCCGATCAGCTGACGCGGCTGAGCGAGGGCACGGAGCAAACCCTTGCCGCGCTGGAGGAGACCGTCGGCATGCACCTGGTGTTCCGGGCGGAAACTGACTCGGAAACCCGCCGGATACTGGAAACCCTTGCGGCCAGCTACGCGCGCTCGGGCCGCGTCGCCATGGATACCATTGATCCCATTGCCGAACCCGGGCGGATCCGCGCGTATGCCGAATCCGGCAAGAGCATCGCCGAGGGCTCCGTCATCATTGCCAGTGAGGACGATTCCCGCAGCGTCGTCATCGGCGCGTCCGAGCTGTACGCCTATCAGATGAAGGCGGACGGCAGCTATACCGTGACCGGGCTTGCTGCCGAGCGAAAAATCACAGGGGCCATCCGCACCGTCACCGGCGGCGAGCGCAAGCAGCTTTGGTTTCTCACCGGGCACGGCGAGGCCGGCATGAGCAGCTGCGTCCAGCTGGTGAACCGGCTGAAGGAAGAAAACTACGGCGTGGGCGAAACGTCGCTGCTTCAGGACGATACCCTGCAAAGCGGCGATGTCCTGCTGATCCTGTCTCCCGCGCGCGACCTGACGCAGGAGGAGTCCAAGGCGCTGGAGAGTTTCCTGCGCAAAGGCGGACGGCTGCTGCTGGCCTGCGACGCCAGCCTGGACATGGCGTCCCTGCCCAATGTGGCCGAAATCGCGCGCCGGGTTTTCCTGTCCTTTGAAGACGGCATTGTGGTGGAGGACGAGCGCCGGACGGCGTACTGGATGAATTCGCCGCTGTACCTGATGCCTGCCGTCAACCGTGAGAGCGAGGCCATCAAGGCCATGCAGGAGGGACAGCGCGTGATTCTTCCGGGGGCGCGCGCCGTTGCCGGGCCGGAAATCCCCTTGTCGGGCTATACCTACGAGGCGCTCCTGTCTACCTCCGATCTGGCCTATCTGTGCCCCCTGAGCAGCGCGTCCACGGCCTGGGACAGCAGCATGCCCCGGGGCGCACAGCAGTTGGCCGTCAGCGTCAGCCGCGGGGAGGACGAGGCGGAGTCGCGCATGGTGCTGATAGGCAGCCTGTACACGCTGGTGGATAACAGCCTGCTCAATTCCACCTACAATCTGGACCTGACGATCAGCTTGATGGACTACCTGGCCCAGCGGGAAGCCCAGCAGAATGTGCCCGTGCGTATGCTCAATGATGATTCCATGCCCGCGCTGACCGCCCAGGAAAGCTGGCGCGTGGTGGCCGCCGTGCTGACGCTGCCGGTGCTTTGCGTGCTGCTGGGAACCGTCGTGCTGATCAGGAGGCGAAAAAAGTGAACGGAAAGCCTGTTCGACCGGGAAGCGCGCACCCGCTGAGAAAAGCGCCGGAGCGGCCGTCTCTCGTGCTGGCGGCGCTGGCGGTGAGCCTTGCCTTTTTTGTGGGCTGCCTGCTTGCCCCGGAGGCGCGCGCACCTGAAAAGACCGCGGCGTCCGCCGGTTCCGTATCCTTTGCGCAGCTGATCCCCGAGGGGAGGGGCACGCCGGTCAGCGTTGCCATCACTCAGGGCGGCGAGGGCTTCACGCTGCTGGAGGAAAACGGTCAGTATCGGCTGGACGGCGAGGACGCGGCCCTGGACGCCAACGCTGCCCGTGATTTACTGGCCATCGGCTCCTCGGTTCTGGCAAGGCGCAGGCTGGAGGGCGCGCAGAGCGAATACGGCATTGACGGCCGGTCGCTCACGGCCTGTTTTGGCTATCAGGATCAGACCACGCTGACGCTTCGCCTGGGCGATCCCACCCCCACGGGCGAGGGCTGGTACGCCGCCGTGGAAGGCGATCCTGCCGTGTATGTGGTCAACAACGCCCTGGGACGCACCCTTACCGCCGGGAAGCAGGCGCTGTACGCGCTGCCGGATCTGTCGGCGTTTTTCACAGCGCAGACGCTGAATGTCGCCGCCATTCAGTGCCCGGGTCAAGAAACCATCACCATTGCCCGCGTGACCCAGGCCAATCCCTTCAATACCATGGTGGAGCTGACCACCCCCATTCACTACCCGGCCAATTCGGAACGTGCCGCCCAGGTGTATCTGGCGCTGGAAAACATCCGCCCCACGGGACTGGCTGCCCTGGACGGAACGGACGCGGACTGGTGTAAGTTTGTCAATGATATTGGACAAGGAACTCGAAAGGGGAAAACCATTGGAG